>Ga0209573_1000510_pt1 | contig 80774 bp, 71 predicted proteins | sample TNRBio252014_DNA_FD_185870 | JGI IMG/M metagenome (GOLD analysis project Ga0209573, IMG submission 185870) | Wastewater treatment Type I Accumulibacter community from EBPR Bioreactor in Madison, WI, USA - TNR Reactor_6/25/2014_ DNA (SPAdes)... | ecosystem: Engineered > Bioreactor > EBPR >... | reverse complement strand
AACCATCGCGCCCCTGAGCGATACTCCAATCATCGGGCTGCCCGCCGTGGCGACCTGAACAACCCGGCTCTGGCCGGTGAGCGTGGCGATCAGCCCGCAAAGTTACACCACGCTGTGGGACACGATCGTTTGATGCGGCAATCTGCTTGATCCGTCGCGCGCGGCAACGCATTCTTCCATCCGTTTTTTAGGCGTGAATGCTCGCATGACCCGCTCTCTCTACGTTTTCGACGCTTACGGCACGTTGTTCGACGTGCATTCCGCCGTGGCCCGCCACCGCGATTTGCTGGGGCCGAAGGCGGAGCTGATGTCAGAGCTCTGGCGCGCCAAGCAGCTCGAATACGCCTGGATTCGAACGCTCTCCGGCGCGCATCGCGGCTTCTGGAAGCTGACGCAGGAATCGCTTGATCACGCCGCCGCGGTCTGCGGCGGCATTTCGGAGGCGACTCGCGCGGCGTTGCTCTCGGCTTATGAGACGCTCGACGCCTATCCCGACGTGAAGCCGACGTTGCAGGCGCTGAAAGCGCGCGGCGCGCGTTGCGTGGTGCTGTCCAACGGCACGCCGCCGATGCTCGCCAAGGCCGTGAGGTCGGCAGGTGTCGCGGACCTGCTCGACGAATCCATCTCTGTCGAGGCCGCCGGCGTCTACAAGACGCACCCGCGCGCCTATGAACTGGTGGAGAAGCGCTACGGCGTGAAGCCGAGGGATGTGTTGTTCATGTCCTCCAATCGCTGGGATATCGCCGGCGCGACGAAGTTCGGTTTCCGGGCCGTCTGGATCAATCGCATCGGCGCGCCCGAGGAATATGCCGATCTCGCCCCCGCCGCGGTTCTGCCGGGCCTCGCGCCGCTGCTCGATATGTGAACGGGGAGAGGGTTCAGCCGATGCGCCGCAGCTCGCGCGCGCGCGCGCTGAGTTTGGTCATCGCCGCGTCGAGCACCCGCGCCTCCTCCGGCGACAGGGCGTCGAGCACGAAGGCCTCGCGCGCCAGCGCCAGCGGAATGATCTTCAGATAGAGCGCGCGCCCCGCCTCGGTCAGCCGCAGCAGATGATTGCGGCGGTCGGCGGGGTCGATTTCGCGCGTCGCCAGACCTTTGTCGACAAGGCTCGCGACGGCGCGGCTGACCTGCATCTTGTCGAGGGCGGCATAATCGCCCGCCTCCTTGGACGGCATGCCTCTGCGATAGCCGATGGCCGAGAGGATGCGCCATTCCTGCCGGCCGAGATCAAAACGGTCGGCGTAGATCTGCGCCACGGTCTCAGACACCTGCTCGGACAGTATCGCCAGCCGGTAGGGGAAAAAGCCCTGCAAATCGAAGGTTGGCTCGCCCTGCGCTCCGGAGGTAGTCTTTTGCGCCTCGCCCATGCCCGACCCCTGTGATCCGGGCAGATGGTAACAGAAACTTGTTACACAGCGCAAGGACGACGCCTTAATGTTATGAAAGAATGCGTGAAATGAATGGGTTACAGTCGGAATGAATTCCGCTTGACCATGATGGTAACGCATGTTACCAAACATATATCAAACAGGCCGGGAGTGGACGCCATGAAGATCGAACAGATCCATCACGTCGCCTATCGCTGCAGGAATGCGAAGGAGACGGTCGAGTTCTACAAGAAGGTGCTCAATATGGACCTCATCGGCGCCATCGCCGAGGACCAGGTGCCCTCGACAAAGGCGCCCGATCCCTACATGCACATCTTCCTTGACGCAGGCATGGGCAACATCCTCGCCTTTTTCGAGCTGCCCAACAGCCCGCCGATGGGCCGCGATCCCAACACGCCGGAATGGACGCAACACATCGCCTTCACCGTCAAGGACATGGATACGGTGCTGGAGGCCAAGAAGCGCGCCGAGGACGCCGGCTTGTCGGTCGTCGGCCCGACCGACCACAACATCTTCAAGTCGATCTATTTCTTCGACCCCTCCGGCCATCGCCTCGAAGTCTCGGCCTGGACCTCCACGCCCGAGAAAATGAAGAAGATGAAGGATGTGGCCCTCGAAATGATTGACGAGTGGGACCGCACCAAGAAGCCGCCGCGCCACACCGCCTGGCTGCACGAGAAGGAATTTTCGTGAGGCGCGTCACTCTCTCCCGGAGGGAGGGGGCGGCGCGGAACGCGCCGGGGTGAAGGGCGCGGCGCGGGGTTCGGCGTCTTTGCGGCGGGCCGCGTGATTTCCCGCCCGGCGGTGTCCCCGTCACGTTCTCCCGAAGGGAGAGGGCTTAAAACGCCCATTCGACGGCTCGCGCTGATCCGCGGGCCTTGCTCCGGCCGCGCGCTCCCCGGGGGCGGGCGGCGCGGCCGGAGCGTCTCGCGCCCGTCGCTCAAGGCTGATCAACGTCCCCGAGGGGGAGGACAAGCTCATGCTCAAGACCTACCAATATCCCGCGTTCGAATATGTCCGGTCGCCGGAACAGGCGTCCGGACAGGTCAAACGGCACAAGGCGGTGATCGTCGGCGCCGGGCCGATTGGCCTCGCCGCCGCGCTCGACTTCGCCCAGCGCGGGATTCCGTGCGTTGTGCTCGACGACAACAACACCGTCTCCATCGGCTCCCGCGCCGTGTGTTACGCCAAGCGCCCGCTGGAAATCTGGGACCGGCTCGGCTGCGGCGAGCGCATGGTCGAGAAGGGCGTCGGCTGGAAGGTCGGCAAGGTCTTCGTGCGCGACGAACTGTCCTATCAGTTCGATCTGCTGCCGGAGGAGCATCACAAGATGCCGGCGATGATCAACCTTCAGCAATATTACCTTGAAGAATATATGATCGAGGCGATCGGCAAGAACGACCTCATCGACCTGCGCTGGAAGCACAAGGTCGTCTCGGTCAGGCAGGCCGCCGACCACGCCATTCTGACCGTCGAAACGCCGGACGGCGTGTTCATGATGGAGGCGGATTGGGTGCTCGCCTGCGACGGCGCCAATTCCGACATGCGCAAGATGGTCGGCGCCGAATTCACCGGCCAGTTCTTTCAGGACCGCTTCCTCATCGCCGATGTGGTGATGAAGGCGGACTTCCCGGCCGAGCGCTGGTTCTGGTTCGATCCGCCGTTCCACCGCAACCAGTCCGTGCTCCTGCACAAGCAGTCCGACGATGTTTGGCGCATCGACTTTCAGCTTGGCTGGGACGCCGATCCGAACGAGGAGAAAAAGCCGGAGAACGTCATTCCGCGCATCAGGGCGATGCTCGGCGACGACCGGGAGTTCGAACTCGAATGGGTGTCGATCTACCAGTTCGCCTGCCGCCGCATCGACAATTTCCGCTACGGCCGCGTGCTCTTCGCCGGCGACGCCGCGCATCAGGTCTCGCCCTTCGGCGCCCGCGGCGCCAACACCGGCATTCAGGACACCGACAATCTCGCGTGGAAGCTGAAGCTCGTTCTCGATGGCGACGCGCCGTTCAGTCTCATCGACACCTATGATGAGGAGCGCGCTTTCGCCGCCGACGACAATCTGCTCAATTCGACGCGCGCCACCGATTTCATCACGCCGAAGTCGAAAACCAGCCGCCGCTTCCGCGACGCGGTGCTCGAACTGGCGCGCGACAATGAATTCGCCCGGCCGCTGGTCAACTCCGGCCGCCTGTCGACGCCGACGCCCTATCTCCATTCCTCGCTCAACACGCCGGACGAGGAGGCGTTCGACGGCCTGATGAGGCCGGGCACGAATTGCGCCGACGCGCCGATCGAAAAGGACGGCAAGCCGGCATGGTTCCTCAACACGATCGGCGACGGCTTCGTCGCGCTCGTTTTTGGCGAGGCGCCGGTCGCGGATGTCGGTTTCGGCAATGTCAGGGCGCGCGTTCTGCGTGTCGGCAAGGACATTCAGGATCGCGAAGGGCATTTGACGCGGCGTTACGACGCCAGGCCCGGCACGACCTATCTCATCCGACCGGATCAGCATGTCGCCGCGCGCTGGCGCGCGTTTGACGCGACGAAAATCAGCAAGGCGCTCGCCCGCGCCATTTCGGCCTGAGGGGAGGCGATCATGAAACTGCAAACGAAGCTCAACATCGCTGACCCCGACGCCTTCTACAAGGAGCTGATCGACTCGCAGCGCGACATGAGCGACGATCAGGCCGAACTGATGAACGCCAGGCTCATCATCATCCTCGCCAACCATGTCGGCGACCGCGGCGTGCTGCGCGAGGCGATCCGCAAGGCCGGCGGCAAGATCGACGCGTGAGAGGCGAGGGAGTCGCGCGCCAAAAGGTCAGCGCGGCTCCGCCTCGGCATAGGCGGTGATGACCGGCGCCTCGCCGATGGCGCGATAACGCTCCAGCCGCGCGCCCATCATGCGCTCGAAACTGTCGTGCACTTCGGCGAGCGTGCGGCCGGCCGGCTTTTTTCGGCCCTTGGCCTGCGCGTAGAAGATCGCCCTGTTGGCGCGGGCGGGCCTCGGAAACAGAGCCGGCGCCGATTGTTGGGGCGCCTGTTGCAGCGAGGCGATGAAGCTCTCGGCGCCGTCCGGCCCGAGAAAATGCGCGAGATAGGTCTCGCCCTCCGACAGGTCGCGGCCGATGCGTCGCGCGATGCGCTCGCGGTCGCGCTTCAGCATCTCCGCGGCCAGCAGCGTCGACAGCCAGGGATCGCGGCGCAGATCGAGAATGCGCGCGAGCGCGCGCGGATCGTCGACGCGCGGCGCGTCGCCATCCACCCGGATCGCCGCCGCCTCCTTTTCGAGACCATGGCGCGGCCCGAAATCGCGCACCGCCTTCAGCCATGTCGAGTCGATGAACTGGAACAGCCCCGTCGCCGAGGAGGTGCGCGCCTGCACGCCGGTCTGGAAGCGCGATTCCTTGTCGGCGATCGCCATCAGCAGCGCCGGATCCCAGCGCGTCACGGCGGCCGCGCGCAAGATCGTCTCCACCACGCCGCGCCGCACCTTCATCTGCCCGAAGGCGATGGCGGGTTCTCCGTCCTCCCCGTCCTGGCCGAAGCGGGCGAAGAGCGGCGTGAACAGGGCGTCAATCGCGGCGAACAGCGGTTCGGACGCGCGCGTCTCCTTCGGCAGCGCCCCGAAGGGCCAATCGCCGACCGACGGCGCCTCGACGCCAGCGGACACGGCGGCGCCGGCGCGCGCCGGCGTCCCGGGCCCGCGCTGCGGCGCGTGCGAAAGCGTTGGGGCCGCAAGGGCCGTCAGGAGAACCAATGTCGCCATGATCCGACGCCCCGCCAGGGCGCCACATGCCGCGATGCGAACAGAGACTTGCCCGCACGCGGCCCCGGCGCGCTGCGCCGGCGGTTCGCGTTCCGTCATCCATGTCCTGTCGATTGCGCCGCGCTCGATGGCGCCGGCGTCTTATGGTTAAGGGGCGCTTATGGCGGGGGCAGGGCGCGACTATGGCGAAAAAGCGATCGGCCCGCCGTTTGCCAAGCCGCGCCGCCGGTGGCACTCTCGCTTCAACAAGAAAAACAGGAGGAATGCGTGGTCAGCCTTGTCGAGGGAAAGCTGCTCTGGGAGCCCACCGCCGAATTCGCTCATCAGTCCCAGGTCGCGCGCTTCATGCGCTGGCTGAAAGCTGAAATGGGTCTGGATTTCGCCGATTACGACGCGCTCTGGCGCTGGTCGGTCGACGATCTGGAAGGCTTCTGGTCGTTGATGTGCGAGTTCCTCGACGTGCGGTTCCACGACAGGGCCACGCGCATTCTGTCCTCCCGGCAAATGCCTGGCGCCCGATGGTTCGAGGGCGCGACCCTGAACTACGCCGAACATGTGTTCCGCCACGTCCAGGACGGCCCCGCCATCCGTTACGCTTCGGAGACGCGGCCGCTGGAGGAGATGAGCCGGAGCGAACTGCGCGCCCGGGTCGCGGCCTTCGCCGCAAGCCTGCGCGACCTCGGCGTCAAGCCTGGCGATGTCGTCGCCGCCTATATGCCCAATATTCCGGAGACGATCGTCGCCTTTCTCGCCGCCGTCTCGATTGGCGGCGTGTGGTCGTTGTGCGCGCCCGATCTCGGCCCCGGCGCGGTGGCTGATCGCTATCGCCAGATCGCGCCGAAAGTGCTGATCGCCGTCGACGGCTATCGATACAACGGCGCGGCGCACGACCGCGGCGCCTATGTCCGCCAGATCGCCGATCTGCTTCCGACGGTGGAGCATGTCGTCATCGTGCCCGCGCTGCATGGCGCCGTCGACCGCGCCGTTCTGCCGGAGGCGCGCGACTGGCGCGATCTCGTCGCGCGCGAGGCGACGCTCGACATCGCGCCCATGCCTTTCGATCATCCCTTATGGATCGTCTATTCCTCCGGCACGACGGGCATGCCCAAGCCGATCGTGCACGGCCACGGCGGCATCGTGCTCGAGGGCCTCAAGACGCATGTGTTCCACTCCAACATGAGCAGGGACGACGTGTTCCACTGGTATACGTCGTCGGGCTGGATCATGTGGAATTCGCAGGTCGGCGGCCTGCTCGTCGGCGCGACCATCGCCATTTACGACGGCAGCCCGGCGATCCCCGATCTCGGGCGAATCTGGCGTTTCGTCGACGAGGCGAAGGTCACGATTTTCGGCTGCGGCGCCGCCTTCTTCCAGAACTGCATGAAGGCGGGAATCGAACCGTCGAAAATCGCGGATCTTTCCCGCCTGAAAGGCCTCGGCTCCACCGGGTCGCCGCTTTCGGCGGAAGCCTATGAATGGATTTACGACAAGGTGCGATCCGACATTTGGCTCACGCCGATCTCGGGCGGCACCGATTTCGCCGGCGGCTTCGTCGGCGGCATTCCGATCCTGCCGGTCTATTCCGGCGAGATGCAATGCCGCTGTCTCGCGGCGAAAGTCGAGGCCTATGACGACGCCGGCAAGCCGCTGATCGACGAGGTGGGCGAACTCGTCTGCTCGGCCCCCATGCCCTCCATGCCGCTCTATCTGGTCGGCGACGCCGACGGCAGACGCCTGCGCGAATCCTATTTCGACACCTATCCCGGCGTCTGGCGGCACGGCGACTGGATCAAGATCACGCCGCGCGGCGGCGCGATCATCTATGGCCGCTCGGACGCCACCATCAATCGCCACGGCATCCGCATGGGGTCGAGCGAAATCTATCGCATCGTCGAGGATCTGCCGGAGGTGATGGATAGCCTCGTCGTCGATCTCGAATATCTCGGCCGCGACCCGCATATGGCTTTGTTCATCGTGCTGCGCGAGGGGCGGACGCTGGACGCCGCGCTCGAAACGAGCCTCCGCGACCGCATCCGCAAGGGCCTGTCCTCGCGCCACGTGCCGGATTCGATCCATCAGGTTCCCGATGTGCCGCGCACCCTGTCCGGCAAGAAAATGGAAGTGCCGATCAAGAAGCTGCTGCTCGGCGGTCACGACCTGGCGAAAATCGCCAATCCCGACTCGATGGCCAATCCGAAAAGCCTGATCTGGTTCGCGAATTTTGCGCCTGGCTTCATCGCCAAACGCGAGGCGCACGCGTTGTGACGCGTCCGCGCGGCTCAGCCGCGCGTCTGCGCCCGCGACGGCAGCATGCAGAGCAGGGCGATCAACGCCCTGTCGTGCAGCACCACGTTACGCTCCTTCGGCTTCAGCCAGTCCATCGCGTCCTCGATGGTTTCGGCGTCCGTCAGTTTGGCGACGGCCAAAGCCCTTTCAGCGGTGATCTCGCCGCGATGGCGCGGGCGCGCGTGCGGCAGGAACGCCTCGTGTTTCTCGCGCAGTTCGGGATCGTCATGAATCGCGCGCAGGGAATCCGCGCCGTCGGAGCCGCTGACCGCGAGTTCGCGCGCCAGCGCATTGGCCCGCGTCGCGATCGGCGGAACGGCGCTTTCCTCCGGCGTCATCAACAGGCCGACGCGCTTCAGCGCCAGTCCCAACGCCAATTGGCCCGAGGCCCAGGACAGAAAGATCGCCAGAATCAGGCCGGCGATGGTGGGCGACATCCACGCCACCAGCGACGGCGCGATGAGCAGGCCGGCGACGAGGCTGACGACGCCCATCGCCACATGCGAGCGGTGCCGGCGGACAATGTCCCTGATCGGAATGGAGCCGTCGTCGCGCCGCTGCGGATCCCAGCCGGTGTCGAAGCCGAACAGGATATGCACGACATGACCGGACTGGATCAGCATCATGATCGGCGCGAGCAAGGCCGACATCACGATTTCGAAGATCGTCGACAGCACGAGGCGGACCGCGCCGCCTGAGGCGCGCCGCGTTTCGCTCTGGATCAGCGCCAGCATCAGTCCGAAGAATTTCGGCATCAGCAGGATAATCATCGTGATGGCGAACAGCCGCAGAGACCGCTCCGCGTCGAACCGCGGCCATGTCGGAAACAGCGAGAAGTCGCTGGTGAAATATTCCGGCCGGATATAGCTCGCCTGCAGCACGATGACGATGCCGATGATCAGCTGCAGCATCCACAGCGGCGAGGCCAGATAGCCGAAAATGCCGGTCATGAAATGCTGCCGCGTCGCCGGATGCAGCCCCTTGGCCGGCACGACGCGGATATGCTGCAGATTGCCCTGGCACCAGCGCCGGTCGCGCGCCGACAGATCGATAAGCGAGGGCGGGCTCTCCTCATAGGAGCCGCCAAGCGTCGGCAGCATATAGACGGAATAGCCGGCGCGCCGGATCAGCGCCGCCTCGACGAAATCGTGGCTGAGGATGTGGCCGCCGAAAGGCGGGCGGCCGCGCAGGTCCGGAAGGCCGCAATGCGCGGCGAAGGCTTTGGTGCGAATGACCGCGTTATGGCCCCAGTAATTGCCGTCGCGGCCCATCCACACGCTGAGGCCGGCGGCGATCACCGGCCCGTAGATGCGCGCCGCGAACTGCTGCACGCGGGCGAACAGGGTGTTGCGATTGATGATCAGCGGCAGCGTCTGGATGATGCCGGAATCGGGGTCCGCCTCCATCGCCGCCGCCAGCGAAACAATGGAATGCCCGGTCATCAGGCTGTCGGCGTCGAGCACGACCATATGGTCATAAGCCCCGCCCCAGCGCGTGACGAAATCGGCGATATTTCCGGCCTTGCGGCTCGTGTTCTTCGGTCGATGGCGATAGTAGACGCGCGCCTGCGGGCCCAACCGCTCGCGCATCGCGATGAGCGCGCGCTCCTCGGCCACCCAGACGTTGGGATCGGTCGTGTCGGACAGGAAGAACCAGTCGAAGGCCGAGCCCAGCCCCGTCTTCTCGACATCCTCGTAGATCGCCTGCACCGCGCCGAACACGCGGCTGGGCGCCTCGTTGTAGATCGGCATCACGACGGCCGTGCGCGTCTTCAGGCCCGCCGGCAGGGCCGGCGCCCTGGGCGCGAAGAACAGCAGCCAAAGAAAGCCGACGACGCCGCTGGCGAAAGCCAGCGCGATCCATGAAAAATTGGCGACGAACAGACCGAGGAGCGCCCATTCCAGCGGGGCGACGCCGCCGACCTCGACCACCCTGAACATTTCGTAGGCGCCATAGGCGGTCAACGCCAGGCCGCCGCCGAACGTGACCAGCCGCGCCAGCCGCGGCGTCGTCCAAAGCGTGGGGGCCAGCCGTTGACGCGCGCGCTTCTTGTCAAAACGCGCCAACGATTGCGTCGGCATTTCCAGCGGCGCGACCGGCGGCATCGACGCGTAAGGGTCGACAAACGCCGTTTGCGCGGCGGTCCTGGTTTCGGTTTGGGTCACGGCGTCCATCTGTACAGCCAGGTTTCGCTGATCGGCTTGCCGCCGGCCTCCAGCACGAGGCGCATTTCCGAATAGGTTTCGCCGCCCGGATCGATCTCGAACACAACCCGGCAGACGCGCCATTCGGGCATGAGATGAATCTGCATCGACGTCACCACGCCCGGATTGGCGTGCAGCACCGGCTTCAGATCGGCCAGCCGATGCGGCTCGGCGAAGGCGTCATACAGGAATTGCACGATGAACCGCCGACGCTTGCCGCTGGAGCCGCGCCCGCTGCGCGAATGCGCCACCAGGGCGGCCTGCGGGCGCTCCGGCGGCTGCCAGCACCAGAACTGCCGATAGGCGAACATCGTCTCGGAGCCCGCGGCCAGGCCGTCGCGCGGCCGCCAATAGGCGATGACATTATCGTTCACCTCCGCTTCGGAGGGAATTTCGACGAGTTGGACCGAGCCGGGCCCCCATTCGCCGATCGGCGCGATCCACAGCGAAGGCCGCAGCTCCCAATGCTGAATGTCGTCCTGATACGAGGCAAAGTCGCGATTGCGTTGCAACATGCCGAAGCCCCGCGGCTTGTCGTCGACGAAGGACGACAATTGCAGCGCCTCGCGATTGGCGACCGGCCGCCAGAGCCATTCGCCGGAGCCCGTCCACATCTGCAGACCGTTCAACTCGGCGACGACGGGTCGAATGTCGTCGACGCGGCGACGGTCCATTGGCGACAGAAACGACGTGCCCGCCATCGGCGCGATGCCGACATGGTCCACCGCGACGCGCGCGAACAGGGTGCATTCCGTGTCGATGATGGTCGCGTCGCCCGGCCGCAATGTAAAGCGGTAGGCCCCGGTGAGGCTTTCCGAGTCGAGCAGCGCGTAAAGCACGAGCACGCCGGCCGCGAGCGTCGGCTTTTCGATCCAGACCGCGCGGAACTGGGGAAACTCCTCGCCCTTGGCGTCTGCGGTGCGGATGGCGAGGCCGCGCGCCATGACCCCCGCCGTCTGGCCCCGCGCGATGGCGCGGAAGAAGCTGGCGCCCTGGAAAATCGCCACCTCCTGGCTCGGCTGTCCGGGCTGCGTCACGTGCAGCCGGAAGCCGGAGAAGGCGATGTCGCCGACGCCTGTCGGCTGCGGCAGTTTGCCGAAATCAAATTTCGAGGCGTCATAGACGAGCCGCGTGACGCGGCCGTCCTCTACCGTGTTGATCTGCATCGGATTGGAGAAAATGAAGCCACGATGCAGCGGTTCGATGGCGAAGCCGATCGTCTCGTTCGCCCAGAGCATTGTCTCGCGCCTGGCGCGGATGCCGACATAATTGTCGTAGTTCAGGGAGCTGAACGGATCCGGCAGGTCGGGGCCGGCGGCCTTGAAGGCCCGTTTCGACAGAATGCGCGCCAGTTCGACGACATTCGTGAAGGAGAACGGCTGCGGCTCGGCTGGCTGCGGCGCGTTCTGCGCCTGCGCGGCGCCGACGATGGCTTCGCCGCCGACTCGCGCCAAGGCGCCGCCGAGGGCCAATTTCAGCAGGTCGCGACGCTCGATCATGATGGAATTACAACATTTTCCCTGAAGACAACAAACACTTGGCGCGGGCGTCGCCATGCGTCGCCCCTCCTATAGCGCAATTCGTGACGCGGCGAACGCCTTTTTCAAGGTTTCTTTGTGTTCGCTATTGCGTGTATGAGCTTGCCGGTCCCGCCGCCGGCCGCGGGGCCCTCCGGAGAGCTTGAGCATGACCGACAAAAACGCCGCGCGCCGCTGTCTCGCTGTCGTCCTTGCCGCCGGCGAAGGCACGCGGATGAAGTCGGCGACGCCCAAGGTGCTTCACGCCATCGCCGGCCGTTCGATGCTCGCCCATGTGCTGGCCTCGGCCGCCGCCGCCGGAGCGGATGCGATCGCCGTGGTCGTCGGTCCGGGGCGCGACGATGTCGTCGCAGAGGCGCGGGCTGCCGTTCCGGGCGTCCGGGTGTTCATCCAGACCGAGCGGCGCGGCACGGCCCACGCCGTGCTGGCTGCGCGCGAGGCCCTGGCGGACGGCTACGACGACGTGCTCGTCATCTTCGCCGACACGCCTCTGGTCGAGCCCGGCACCTTCGCAGCCATGCGCTCGCAGCTGGCGCAGGGCGCGGCGGTGGCGGCGCTCGGCTTCGAGGCGGCCGATCCGACAGGTTACGGCCGCCTGCTCGTCGACGGTGGCGCTCTGGTCGCCATCCGCGAGCACAAGGACGCGAGTGCGGCCGAGCGCGCCGTGCGTTTGTGCAACGCCGGTTTGATGGCGCTCGACGGCCGCAAGGCTCTGGCGCTTCTCGACTCGATCGGCGACGATAACGCCCAGAAGGAATTTTATCTTACGGACGCCGTCGCTGTCGCGCGCGCGGGGGGCGCTTCGGCGGTCGCGATCGTCGCGGCCGAAACGGAGGTGATGGGCGTCAACGACCGTGTCCAGCTCGCCGCCGCCGCCGCCGTCTGGCAGACGCGCCGCCGCGCGGCGGTCATGCGCGAGGGCGCGACGCTGGTCGATCCCGCGACGGTCTGGCTGTCCTTCGATACGCGGCTGGGGCGCGATGTGCTGGTCGAGCAGAACGTCGTCTTCGGCCCTGGCGTGACGGTGGAGGACGGCGCCGTCATCCACGCCTTCTCGCATCTGGAAGGCGCGCATGTCGGTCGCAACGCCGCCATCGGTCCCTTCGCCCGCCTGCGTCCCGGCGCGAAGCTGGCGGAGAAAGCGCGCATCGGCAATTTCGTCGAGATCAAGAACGCCGATGTGGGGTCGGGCGCCAAGATCAACCATCTCTCCTATGTCGGCGACGCCACGGTCGGCGCCGACTCCAACCTTGGCGCCGGCGTCATCACCTGCAATTACGACGGCTTCTTCAAGCATCGCACCGAGATCGGCGCGGGCGCCTTCGTCGGCGTCAATTGCGCGCTGGTGGCGCCGGTGAAAGTCGGGCAGGGCGCCTATATCGGCACCGGATCGGTCATCACGAAGGACGCCGAGGCCGACGCCCTCGTCGTCGCCCGCGCCCGGCCGGTGACGAAGCCGGGATGGGCCAGGAGTTTCCGCGAGCGCAAGGCCGCCGAGAAAAAGGGCGTCTGAGCCTGTATAAACTCTGTCATGCGAATTGATTTGGCCTGACGCGGCGGGGCGGTCTAGCTCTTGCATGGCTCGCGGCGGCCCGGAGAACCTGTTGCATGTGTGGAATTGTCGGCATTCTTGGCGCGGCCCCTGTCGCGGGTTCGATCGTCGAGGCGCTCAGGCGGCTTGAATATCGCGGCTATGATTCCGCCGGCGTGGCGACGCTGGAGGACGGCCGTCTGCAACGCCGCCGCGCCGAAGGCAAGCTGCGCAATCTGGCGGCGCGGCTGGAGCAGGAGCCTCTGCGCGGCCATGTCGGCATCGGCCATACGCGCTGGGCGACGCATGGCCGCCCGACCGAGAACAACGCCCATCCGCACGCCACCGCCCGCCTCGCGGTGGTGCACAACGGCATTATCGAAAATTTCCGCGAATTGCGCGAGGAATTGCGCGCCCGCGGCCACGTCTTCCGCAGCGAGACCGACACCGAGGTCGTCGCGCATCTCGTCACCGACGCGATGGACGCCGGCAAAGGGCCCATCGAGGCGGTGGCGTCGAGCCTGCCGCGGCTGAAAGGCGCTTTCGCGCTGGCCTTCGTCTTCGACGGCGAGGAAGATTTGCTCATCGGCGCCCGGCAAGGCGCGCCGCTCGCCGTCGGCTATGGCGAGGGCGAGACGTATCTGGGCTCCGACGCCCTGGCGCTGGCGCCTTTCACCAATGAAATCACCTATCTCGAAGACGGCGACTGGGTGGTGCTGCGCCGCGCCGGCGCCGAGTTCCGCAACGTCGGGGGAAGCGTGGTCCACCGTTCGCGCATCCGCGCGATGGCGTCGGCGTTTCTGATCGACAAGGGCAATTTCCGCCATTTCATGGCCAAGGAAATCCATGAGCAGCCCGAGGTCGTGGGCCGCACGCTGGCGCATTATCTCGATATGTCGGCGGGCGCCGTTCGACTGCCGTTCGACTTCGATTTCGACATCGCGAAGCTTTCGCGCGTCACCATCACCGCCTGCGGCACGGCCTATTACGCCGGCCTCGTCGGTAAATACTGGATCGAGAAATTCGCCCGCCTGCCGGTCGAGATCGATGTGGCGAGCGAATTTCGCTACCGCGAGGCCCCGTTGCCGCCCGACGGGCTGATGCTGGTCGTGTCGCAATCCGGCGAAACGGCGGACACGCTCGCCTCGCTGCGCTACGCGCGGTCGCAGGGCCAGAAAATCCTGTCCATCGTCAACGTCCCGACCTCGACCATCGCGCGCGAAAGCGATATCGCCGCCCCGACATTGGCCGGACCCGAGATCGGCGTCGCTTCGACCAAGGCCTTTACCTGCCAATTGGCGGTGCTCGCCTGTCTGGCGCTGGCGCTGGGCCGCGCCCGCGGCGCGCTGCCGGCCGAACGCGAGCAGCAACTCGTCTCCGAGCTGATGGCCGTTCCCGGCCTGATGGCGGAAACGTTGAAGCACGAAGCCGCGATTGAGCCCATCGCCGCGCGACTGTCGAAGGCGAAGGACGTGCTCTATCTCGGGCGCGGCACGAGCTACCCGACGGCGCTCGAAGGCGCGCTGAAGCTCAAGGAAATCTCCTACATCCACGCCGAGGGCTATGCGGCCGGCGAACTCAAGCACGGCCCCATCGCGCTCATCGATGAGGCCATGCCTGTGATCGTGCTGGCGCCGGACGACGAGGTGCTCGAAAAGACCGTCTCCAATCTGCAGGAAGTGGCGGCGCGCGGCGGCGCCATCATCCTGGTCGGCGACCGCAAGGCCGCGATGGCGGCGGCCGTCGACCTCGCCGGCGAGATCGACATGCCGCCCATGTCGCCGACCTTCGCGCCGATGGTCTTCGCGCTGCCGATCCAGTTGCTGGCCTATTACACGGCGGTCGTGATGGGCAAGGATGTCGACCAGCCGCGCAACCTCGCCAAGAGCGTGACGGTCGAGTAGAACATCCGGCGTCATGATTGCGCCGAAAAGGCGCGGCAGTCAGGACGCGCCGATCGTCGCGAGGATTTTGCCGGACATGAATGCGCACCCGAATGAAGACGCCGAATCGCCGGCCCATGGGCGCGGCCCCGGTTTCGGCGCGCGCATTCGCACCTGGTTCCTGACCGGAATCATCATCGCCGGGCCGCTGGCGGTGACCGCCTATCTCGTCTGGTGGTTCGTCGACCTTGTCGACAGCAGCGTCAAGAAGTTGGTGCCGGTGGAATATTGGCCGGACACGCACCTGCCGTTCAAACTGCCGGGTGTCGGCGTCATCATCGCCTTTCTGGCCCTGACGCTGCTCGGATTCCTCGCCGCCAATCTCGCCGGGCGCACGCTGATCAAGATCGGCGAAATGATCCTCGACCGCATGCCCATCGTCCGCGGCATCTACAAGAGCGTGAAACAGATTTTCGAGACGTTGTTCTCGCAGTCCGGCACATCCTTCCGCAAGGTGGGGCTGGTGGAGTTTCCGGCCAAAGGCATGTGGTCGCTGGTGTTCATCTCGTCGCCGGCCCAGGGCCGGGTCGCGGAGGGCATTCCTGCGCAGGACGAACATCTCTCCGTCTTCCTGCCCTGCACCCCCAATCCGACGACGGGGTTCTACTTTTTTCTTCCGGCGCGCGACATTGTCGAAATTCCCATGACGCCGGACGACGCCGCGAAGCTGATCATGTCCGCCGGTCTCATCCAGCCCGAGGGGCAGGCGGCGCTGGCGGCCATGGCCGAGGCGGCGAAGCGGCAGGGCGCGGCCCAGCCGGTCGCCGCCCTCAACGGGCCTCAGGCGTAGCCGACGGCGCGCCGCGCCGCAGCGGGCGGCCGCGTGTCGCCCTTCATAAGAGCGCCTCCGTCCCAGCGCACGCAATCGCGCCCGGAGTTCTTGGCGAGATAGAGTTGCGCGTCCGCCGTCGACAGCATTCGATCGATCGGGGTTTTTACCGCGCCGAACGCGACGCCAATGCTGACGCTGTAGCGGATGACGGCGCTGCGGAACGCAACCCTGTCGTTTCGGGCCGCATCGCCGATGCGTTCGGCGATGCGGATCGCATCCTCGATCGACAGGTCGTAGAACGCGACGACAAACTCCTCGCCGCCGAAGCGGGCGACGACCTCGTTGGCGCGCAGGTTGTCGCCGAGGCGCGCGGCGAGCGAACGCAGCACGACATCGCCGCCTTCGTGGCCGTGCGCGTCGTTGATCTGTTTGAAATGATCGATGTCGATGAACAGCAGCGCGCAGCGAAGCGCGGGATCCGCACGCTCCCGGACATGCGAGTCGGCGTCGAAGAACGCACGGCGGTTCGCCAGGCCCGTCAACGGATCGGTTCGGGCCATCGTCGCCATTTCAATCTGGGCCGCGCGCATGTCGCGCAGCGCGACCGCCGTGCGCCACGTCAGGAACGGCGTCACGAAGAAGGGCACGACAATGGCGAGCGTCAGCGCCGATGTCAGATCCTGGTCGGGAAAAAAATGCGACAGGGAATAGGCGACGGAACAGGCCAACACGGAGCTTCCGACTGTCCGGCCCGCCGTCAGGCGGATCATCTGGCCCCTGGTCATGGGTTGGAGCGTCGAGTGCATCAGGAGGTCCGCGTCGCAAGAGTGCGATGCGATACAACTTAAAATAGAAAACAAAACGATTTGTTAAACGCGGAGGTTGTGGTTGGTTTTTTAGCCCGCGCGCAGCAACCGCGCCGCCTCGTCGCGTTCGAACAGATAGAGCAGCGCGCGCAAGGCTTGTCCGCGCGCGCCTGTGAGGTCCGCGTCGCGCGTCAGGATGAGCCGCGCGTCGTCGCGCGCGACCGGCAGCAGGCCCGCGTGCGCCGACAGATCGGCAAAGCGGAATCCTGGCGTTCCGGATTGGCGCGTGCCCAGCACCTCGCCTTCGCCGCGCAGCCGCAGATCTTCTTCTGCGATGCGGAAGCCGTCCTCCGTCTCGCGCAGGATGGCGATGCGCGCCTGCGCGACCTCGCCCGGCGGGCCCTTGTAAAGCAACAGGCAGGAGGATTTCGCCGCGCCGCGTCCGACGCGCCCGCGTAGCTGATGCAGTTGCGCCAGGCCGAAACGTTCCGCGTGTTCGATGACGATGACGCTCGCCTCGGGCACGTCGACGCCCACCTCGATCACCGTCGTCGCCACCAGGATTTGCGTTTCGCCGCGCTGGAAGGCGGCCATCGCCGCATCCTTCCCGGCGGCTTTCATCCTGCCGTGCACAAGGCCGACGGCGTCGCCGAAATGCATGCGCAGCGTCTCGTAGCGCTCTTGCGCCGCCGCGACGTCGAGCGCTTCGCTCTCCGCGACCAGCGGACAAACCCAATACACCCGCGCCCCGGCGCGGATGGCGCGGCCGACGCCGGCGATCACCTCGTCAAGGCGCTCCAGCGGCATGGCGCGCGTGTCGATGGGCTGGCGCCCGGCCGGCTTCTCGCGCAGCGCCGATACGTCCATGTCGCCGAAACATGTCAGCACCAGCGTGCGCGGGATCGGCGTCGCCGTCATCACCAGCACGTCGGCGGCTTGTCCCTTGTCGCCGAGCGCGAGGCGCTGATGCACGCCGAAGCGATGCTGTTCGTCGACGACCGCGAGGCCGAGATCGTGGAAAGCGACGCTCTCCTGAAACAGCGCATGCGTGCCGACGGCGATGTCGATCTCGCCTGCCGCCAGCGCCGCGCGCGTCCGCGCCCGTTCGGCGGCCTTGTCGCGTCCCGTCAGCAGCGCGACGCGCAAGCCCGCCGGCGCCGCCATGCGCGACAGCGACTCGTAATGCTGCCGCGCCAGAATGTCCGTCGGCGCCATCAAGGCCGCCTGCCTGCCGGCTTCCACGACATGACTCATGGCGATCAGCGCGACGAGCGTCTTGCCTGAGCCCACATCGCCCTGCAACAGCCGCAACATGCGTTTGGGCGCGGCCAGGTCGGCGATGATTTCGGCGAGCGCCTGCGTCTGCGCCCGCGTCGGCGAGAAGGGCAGGGCGGCGAGGATGCGCCGTTCGAGTTCGCCCGTCCCGCGACTGGCGCGCCCCGCGATCTCCCGCATCCTGGCCCGCACCAGCGCCAGCGCCAGTTGATTGGCGAGCAGTTCGTCGTAGGCCAGCCGGACTCGGGCCGGCGCCTCGGCGCTGATCGCGTCCGGCGTTTCCGGCCGGTGCAGCGCGTCAAGCGCCGCCTTGAACGAGGGCAGGCGGCGTTGCGCGAGGAAGGCCGCGTCACACCATTCCGGCAAATCCGGAACACGGTCGAGCGCGGCAAGGATGGCCTTGCGGAGGACGCGCGGATAGAGGCCTTCGGTCAGTCCGTAAACGGGCTCGACCGGCGCGAGCTTTTCCACCGCGGCCGGGTCGTAGACGTCAGGATGCGAGATTTGCCGAAAGCCGTCCCACAATTCCAGCTTGCCCGAAATCCAGCGTGTTTCCCCGAGCGGCAGCATCCGCGCCAGCCAATCGGGATTGTAGTGAAAGAAGACGAGCGTCGCGTCGCCGGTCTCGTCCTCGACCAGAACGCGATAGGGCGCCTTGCTGTTGCGCGACGTTGGCGGACGCAGGTCGCTCACTGTGGCCCGGAAAAGCACGATCTCGCCGATCGGCGCGTCCGCGATTTTCGGCCTGCGCCTCCGGTCGATGGTTGAGACGGGCAAATGCGAGAGAAGATCGAAGACGCGCGCGCCGGCGGCGCGGCCAGCGAGGCGATCGAGCAATTTCGCGATCTTCGGTCCGACGCCGGGCAGCGTCGAAGCGGCGGCGAAAAGGGGCGTGAGAACGTGCGGGCGCATGGCTCAGAACTAGCACGCCGCGCCCGCCGCGCGCAGTGGAAGGCGCCGCAAATTTTGCAAACAACTCTTGCCCTTTCCGCCAATTGGGCAGACAGTTCAACGACAAACAAGAAAAATACATTCGAAACGCACAATCGCCATCCGTGATCGGAGAGGGAGGCAAATATGCGTGCTGCGCGCCATCAGGGTCGTCGGTTCTCTCCTGCTCTCACGAAAGTCGCATTATTCGGCGCCGTCGCGTGCGGGCCGGCCCTGGCGCAAACGTCCTATCCGCCGCCGCCGGCCTATCAGGGCGGTTTTCAGGGGCAACAAGCTGCGCCGCCGTATCAGGCGCCGCAGGCGGGCGGCTACCAGCAGCAGGCCCAGGGCGGCTATCAGCAGGACGGCCCCGGTCAGGAGACGCCGGAGGATTGGCGCGCCATGTCGCAGCCGAGGCCCGAAGGCGGTCCGCTGCAACCGGGCGAGGCCTTCGTGACGCGCTTCTCCGGCGCGACGATCAACGGATCGGCGATTGATTTGAACGGCCCGAGCGGCGTCGTCATCGGCGTCGCCCGCCCCAACGAGCCGCCGCAGGGTCAGCACTGGATTTCCAAGCCGATCCGCACCGCGGTCACGGCCGGACAGGTCGGTCAGGTCTTCGGCGTCGCGCTCGACGATCAGCAGCCGCCGAACGTCTATCTGAGCGCCACGGCGGCGTTCGGCCTGCATTTGCAGCAAGGCGTCTGGATGCCCGGTCAATGGGGCCTCAACGGCGGTCCCGGCACGGTCTGGCGGCTCGACCCCTCGGGGCGCGCCGCCCCCTTCGCCGATCTGCGTCTGAACGGCCGCGCCAACACCGGCGCGGCGCTGGGAAATATCGCCTTCGACCGCATGAACAGGCAGTTTTTCGTCTCTGATCTTGAGACGGGCATGATCCATCGCCTGTCGCGCGACGGCCGCGACATGGGTGCGTTCGATCATGGAACCGCCGGCCGGCAGGGCTTCGTCGACGCCGAGAGCGGCCAGCGCGGCTCCTTGCCGCCGATCGCCTTCGATCCGTCGAGCGCCGCGCAATATCAGAATTGCCAGCAGGGCCCGTTCGAAAGCACGCCGGCGTGCTGGAACGTCGCCGCCGCCGGCCGCGCCGTCTGGGGCCTCGGCGTTCGTCGCGACCCGATGGGCGAGGGCGCGCGTCTTTATTACGGCGTCTGGTCGAGCCCGACCTTCGGGCGCGGCGCCTGGCAGCAGTTCAGCGACGACGAGAAGCGCAATTCGGTCTGGTCGGTTCGTCTCGGTCCGAACGGCGATTTCGATCCCTCGGACGTTCGCCGCGAGTTCGTGATGCCGGACTTTTTCTCCAATCCGCAGGACATTGAACGCGCCGGCTACAGCCAGCCGGTCAGCGACATCGCCTTCGCCGAATGCGGCGAGCGGCCGGTGATGCTCGTCTCCGAGCGCGGGGGCTTGCGGAATCTCGGCCTCGCCGCCGAGAACGCGTTCGCCACGCCGGGCGAGGCGCGCACGCTGCGCTACGAACTCGACCAGAACGGCGCCTGGCGCGGCGTCGGCCGCTATGACGTCGGCAATGAGGATCGCAGCCAGACCGGCGCGCCGATCATTCGCGCCAATTGCGCCGGCGGCGCCGCCTTCGGTCCGTCATCCGGCGTTCAGGCGCCTGGCGCGCAGGCCGACGGCCCCGCCCAGACCGTCTGGATCACCGGCGATAATCTCTGCACGCCGCAGGCGCCGTGCCGACTGCCGCCGCAGGGCGCGACGCCGCAGCAGGCCTCGACCGGCGCGCAGCCGCAGGGCGACTTCGAGGCCGACACCTCGCATGTGCACGGCTTGCAGGGAACGCCGGCCGAGATGATCGGCGAGATCGCGCCCGACGGAGCCGGTCAGGGACAGCAGCCCTCCAGCAGCCAGGCTTTGGAGAATTCATGGCTCATCGACGTCGATCAGATCCTCGACGCCAGCGGCGGCCTGAACGAGCAACAATTGGCGCGCAACGACGCCACCCGCACCGGCGACGTCGCGATCTATCAGGTCTGCGCGCCGCCGCCTCCGCCGCCGCGCCCCGTGCGCGCCGGCGCGCCCTGGGTCAATCCGGTCTATCTCATCCCGCCGCCGCCGCCGAGCTTCGTTGTGCCGGACCATGGGCCGGATCGCAGCCATGCGCGTTGGGCCTCGCACGGCCAGCGCAGCAGCCATTATCGCTTCGGCTCGCATAGTCCGGAATGGAGCCATCAGCGCTGGCGCTCGCATTGGTCCTACTGGAGCCACAGCCGGCTCGAGTCGCACAATCCGCGCTGGAGTCACAACCGCCGCGGGTCGCACAACCGTTGGCTCAGCAGCGGCCACAATGATCGCTCCAGCCATTGGCAGCGCGGCTCGCACGCCAACCGCATGAGCCACAATTCGCGCCTGAGCGACGGCCATCCGACGGAGCGCAGCCATTACTGGCGGTCCTCGCACAACACGCGCCGCAGCGATCATCGCGGCGCGCGCAGCGAGCATTACCCGGCCGGCAGCACCGGGCATCAGCCCCCCGGCAGCTTCGGCCATCGCCTGCCCATGAGCCCCGGGCACTATCCGATCGGCAGCCACGGCCATAATCCGCGCGCGAGCGACGGCGCCCATCAGCCCGCGGGCAGCCTGGGCCATCGCCTGCCGATGAGCCCCGGCCATCAGCCTCCCGGCAGTCATGGCCATAACCCGCGCGGGAGCGACGGCGCCCATCAGCCTCCGGGCAGCCTCGGCCATCGCCTGCCGATGAGCCCCGGCCATCAGCCTCCCGGCAGCCACGGCCATCGTTTGCCCGCGAGCCCCGGTCACAACCCGGCAATCAGCGCCGGCGGCATCCATGCGCCCGCCATCAGCAAGGGGTCGACGCACGCCTTCGCAACCAGCAGCGGCACGCCGCATAATCCCGTGATCAGCCGCCGCGTGACGCATAATCCTCAGATCAGCCGTGGCCAGGGCCCGCATGACGCGCGCGCCAGCGGCGGCCTCGGCACGCATAACCTTGCGCTCAGCCGCGGCGCGGGCACGCATACGCCGCTTGCGAGCCGGGGCGGGACGACCCATACGCCATTTGCCAGCCGCGGCGGAACGACCCATACGCCGCTCGCCAGCCGTGGCGTTGGCGGTCATCGTCCGGCGCTGAGCCGTGGCGTTGGCGGTCATCGTCCGGCGCTGAGCCGTGGCGTCGGCGGTCATCGTCCGGCGATCAGCCGTGGCGTCGGCGGTCATCGTCCGGCGATCAGCCGTGGCGTTGGCGGTCATCGTCCGGCGATCAGCCGTGGCGTTGGTGGTCATCGTCCGGCGATCAGCCGTGGCGTTGGTGGTCATCGTCCGGCGCTGAGCCGTGGCGTTGGCGGTCATCGTCCGGCGATCAGCCGTGGCGTCGGCGGTCATCGCGTCTCCGTCAGCCGTGGGCCGCGCGTCCATCCGCCGCGTTTCAACCCGCCGAGGATGCAGCGTCAGCGGTTCACACCGCCGCGGATCCAGCGTCAGCGGTTCAACGCGCCGCGCATGCAGCGTCAGCAGTTCCGGTCCCGGCCGGTCATGCAGCGCAGCTTCTCACGGCCGGCGGGACGTCGGTTCCGCTGATGGCTCGGGCGAACCGATCGGCAATCTGGGCGGCGCGGCGATTTTTCGCCGCGCTGCTCATTTGCGCGGCGGCGCCGGCCATGGTTCGGGCGGAGGAGGCGGCGCGTCTTGACCTGTTCAGCCTCAACCAGACCTACCTTGAAGGCGTCCGCGCGCGAACGAGTTTGCCGCTCGCCGACACCCGCGCAATGTTCTCGGTCGTCCTTGCCCAACTGCCGGATCGGGTGAAGGTCTATCCGACAGAAAACTATTTTTATTTCAGCTTCTTCGCGAACGGCGTTCGTTACGCCGGAAACATCCGCCTCGACGCCTCGACGCGGGACAAGGGCAAGGTGCATTTTGCCTATTTTCCTGACCTGCAGGAATGGGCGGGCGGCGAGGATCTGAACTACCTGGTGCTCGACGCCTCGCACGGCGTCAGCGTTCAGAAGCTTGACGATCTCGTCTATCGCGTCAGCGACGGCCGCAAATCCGTGATCTTCGAACTCAACGATCTGCGCGGCGTCAAACCGCCGCCGTCCTGGGTGCTGGCGGACGAGCGCTATATCGGCCCGATCTTCGATGAATCCGGCATGCGCTTTTTTCTGATCTACAATTCGGCGCGCAAGCTGTTCCATTACATTCTCGACGAGACCGTTCCCGTCGACGACCTGCTCGAAAAGGCGATGACGACCGACCGCATGTTGATCGGCCGCCGCACCGGGTTCGCGTTTTATCGCGACCACCGCGTCGAGCGAAAAATCCTGATCGGCGTTCACGAGGCCAATGCGCGGGTGAACAATTATTTCGACGGCCCGTTCGATCAACTGCCTGACAATTTCATTGAGGGCGAGAGCTTGCGCGAGGCGCTTCTGGAAGTCGATCCGAGCCTGCGCGGCCATATCGACCGTCACGGCGCCGCGCCGGACGGATCGAGCCGTTATATGATCGCGCCCTACCGCAACTATCGCTCGGAGGAGGATCTGCTCTCCTTCCATCATTGCGCGACATGGCCCGGCCTGCTGGAGGAAACCTATCCGTCCTGCTTCGCCTGGGTGGAAACGCCGCCCGAGCCAGAGCCCGCTCCCGCAGCTCCGGTTCGCAAGCCGCGCCGCCGCTGAACCCCTGACATTCCCGTCCCGGCGGTCTATAAGGCGACGAACGCAGGGCGCGACAGGGCGCCCGGCGCATTTTTTTGCCTCGGGAGCCCGCCTTGTCAGGCACGCAGATCACCACCGCCGGCCTCGACGCCCGCCGCCGTCGCATCCATTTCCGCGCCTGGCATCGCGGCATGCGCGAGATGGATCTGATTCTCGGACAATTCTCCGACGCCCGTATCGCCGATTTGTCCGAAGCCGAACTCGACGAATTCGAAACGCTGATGGAGGAGCCCGATCGCGACATTTTCATGTGGCTCACCGGCGAAGCCGAAACGCCAAAGGAATTCGACACCGCTCTCCTGGCCCGGATCAAGGCCATGCACACCCATGACGGGCCGGTGAATTTGTAAGGCGCGCCTTCGACCTTCTCCCGGAGGGAGAAGGTGGCGGCGAAGCCGCCGGATGAGGGGTTAGCCGGCCGGGCGTCAGCCCGCTGATTTCCGTTTCACCGGTCTTTCGCGCAACCCCCTCACCCCGCCGCATTCTGCGGCGACCCTCTCCCTCCGGGAGAGGGTTAGACGTGGCGATTTTCCCGTGTCCCCACTCACCCAAGCCACAGCCGAACTCTCCAAAGGCGGGTCGCTGGCGCTCTCGCGCGCGCCGGACGGCTTCGACGCGTTTTGCGTCGCCGATCTGGCCCGCGCGCTCGCCCGCGACGGCGAGACGCGCGCCGCCGCGCTTGTCCATGTCGCGCGCGATTCGCAACGCAGCCGCGCTTTCGCCGAGGCGTTGGCCTTCGCCGCGCCGGAAATCGAGGCGCTGGAGTTTCCCGCCTGGGACTGCCAGCCCTACGATCGCGTGTCTCCCAACGCCGCGCTCGTCGCCAGGCGCATGACGACGCTGTCGCGCCTCGCCCGCACGCGCTCCTCGCTGGAGCGCCCGCGCGTATTGCTGACCACCGTCAACGCCCTCACGCAGCGCACGCCCCCGCTCGCGCGCATGGCGGCGGAGAGCTTCTCCGCCGCGCCCGGCAATGCGGTCGATATGGACGCGCTGGTGCGCTGGCTCGAAACCAACGGCTTCCTGCGCGCCTCGACCGTGCGCGAATCCGGCGAATATGCCGTGCGCGGCGGCATTCTCGATCTTTATCCGCCGGGTCTGCCCAATCCCGTGCGGCTTGATTTCTTCGGCGATACGCTCGATTCGATCCGCGCCTTCGACGCCGAAAGCCAGCGGACCACGGGGCAATTGCGCGCGCTCGATCTCGTGCCGATGAGCGAGGCGCAGCTCACCACGGAGACGATCAAGCGCTTCCGTCAGGGCTATGTCGCGCGGTTCGGCGCGCAGACGCGCGGTGATCCGCTCTACGAAGCGGTGAGCGAGGGGCGTCGCCATCCCGGCGTCGAGCATTGGCTGCCCTTGTTCCATGACAGGCTCGACACCCTGTTCGACTATGTCGCCGGCGCGCCGTTCATTCTTGACGCCATGGCTGGCGACGCGGCCGGTGAACGCTTCGCGCAGGTCAGCGACTATCACGACGCGCGCAAGCAGGCGCACGATCTCGACCCCGCGCATTCCGCCTACAAGCCGCTGCCGCCTGACGCGCTCTATCTGACGCCGGAGGAATGGCGCGCGCGCCTCGACGGCGCGGCTCGAGCGCAGCTTGCGCCTTTCGCCGCGCCCGAGGGCAGGGGCCTCGTCGTCGACGCCGGCGGCAAGCCTGGCCGCAACTTCGCGCCCGAACGCGCCGACGACAACGCCAATGTCTTCGAAGCCGCCATCGCTCACATCCGCGACCTGCAAGGCGCCGGCACGCGCGTGATCGTCGCGGGCTGGAGCGACGGCTCGCGCGAGCGCCTCTCGCACGTTCTCGCCGAACACGGACTGAAGAGCGTCGAGCCCGTGTCGTCGCTGACCCAGGCGCTTGCCCTGCCAAAAGGCAAGGTCGCGCTCGCCGTCATCGGCGTCGAGCAGGGCTTTGAGGCCGGCGACCTGGCGCTGATCGGCGAGCAGGACATTCTCGGCGACCGTCTCGTGCGCGCCCGCAAGAAAACGCGCCGCCCGCAGGATTTCATCGCCGAGGCGGCCGCGCTGGCGGCCGGCGATCTCGTCGTCCATGTCGATCACGGCATCGGCCGCTTCGTCGGCCTGAAGACCATCGAGGCGGTGGGCGCGCCGCACGATTGTCTCGAGCTGCATTACGCCGGCGGCGATAAACTGTTCCTGCCGGTCGAGAACATCGAGCTTCTGTCGCGCTACGGCAGCGAGGACGCAGAGGCCCAACTCGACAGACTGGGCGGCGTCGGCTGGCAGACGCGCAAGGCGCGGATGAAGAATCGCATCCGCGAGATGGCGCATGGCCTCATCGCCATCGCCGCCGCCCGCGCCGTGCGCACCGCGCCGAAACTCGTGGCGCAACAGGGCCTCTACGACGAGTTCTCCGCGCGTTTCCCTTATGACGAGACCGAGGATCAGCAGAGCGCCATCGAGGCCGTGCTCGACGATCTCGCCAGAGGCCATCCGATGGACCGGCTTGTGTGCGGCGACGTCGGTTTCGGCAAGACGGAGGTGGCGTTGCGCGCCGCTTTCGCCTGCGCCATGGAAGGCAAGCAGGTCGCCGTCGTCGTGCCGACGACGCTGCTGGCGCGCCAGCATCACAAGACCTTCGCGGCGCGCTTCGCCGGCCTGCCGGTCAAGGTCGCGCAAATGTCGCGCATGGTCCATGCCGCCGATCTCAAGGCGGCGAAGGCGGGCGTGGCGAGTGGCGACGTCGACATCGTCGTCGGCACGCACGCGCTGCTCGGCAAGACGGTGAAATTCCACGATCTGGGTCTCGTCATCGTCGATGAGGAGCAGCATTTCGGCGTCGGCCACAAGGAGCGGCTGAAAGAGTTGCGCGCCGAGGTGCATGTGCTGACGCTCTCGGCCACGCCCATCCCGCGCACCCTGCAACTGGCGCTGACGGGCGTGCGCGAATTGTCGATCATCGCCACGCCGCCGGTCGACCGTCTTGCCGTGCGCACTTTCGTCACGCCCTTCGACGAGCTGATCGTGCGCGAGGCGCTGCTGCGCGAGCGCTATCGCGGCGGCCAGAGCTTCTTCGTCTGCCCGCGCATCGAGGATCTGGAGGAGGCCTCCGCCTTCCTGCGCGCCTCGATGCCGGAGGCCAAATTCACCACCGTCCACGGCCAGATGGCCATGACGGAACTGGAGGAGAAGATCGAGGCGTTCTACGACGGCAAATACGACATTCTGCTGTCGACCAATATTGTCGAATCCGGTCTCGACATTCCCACCGCCAACACGCTGATCGTCTGGCGCGCCGACATGTTCGGTCTGGCGCAGCTCTATCAGCTGCGCGGCCGCGTCGGCCGCTCCAAGACGCGCGCTTACGCGCTCTTCACGATTCCCGCCAATCGCCAGATCACGCCGCAGGCGCAGAAGCGGCTCGACGTGCTGCAATCGCTCGACACGCTCGGCGCCGGCTTCCAGCTCGCGAGCCACGATCTCGACATTCGCGGCGCCGGCAATCTGCTCGGCGACGAACAGTCCGGCCACATCCGGGAAGTCGGCTACGAACTGTATCAGCAAATGCTCAACGACGCCGTCGCCGCGCTGAAGGCCGGCGTCGAGACGCCGGCGGAGGAGCAATGGTCGCCGACGATCACGCTCGGCACGCCGGTGACGCTGCCCGACCATTACGTGCCCGACCTCAACCTGCGCCTGCAGCTTTATCGCCGCCTGTCGACGCTGGAGAGCGACGAGGACATCGAGAGCTTCGCCGCCGAGATGATCGACCGCTTCGGCCCGTTGCCGGAGGAGGCGAACCAGTTGCTCAAGCTCGTCGCCATCAAGGCTTTGTGCCGCAAGGCGCATGTCGACAAGGTGGACGCGGGGCCCAAGGGCGTCATCGTCTCTTTCCGCGACAATTCCTTTGCCAACCCCGCCGGCCTCGTGCGCTACATCGCCGAACAGGGCCCCGAGGCGAAAGTGCGCCCGGACATGAAAGTCGTCTTCATCCGCGATTTCGACGACAAGGCCGAGCGCCTCGAAGGCACGCGCCTCATCCTGCGCACCCTGGCGCAGATCGCGGGCAAGAAGGCGGGGTAGGCGCGTCAATGGAGAGCAATCCCGTCACCCTCCTGGAGCCAACGCCCTCGCGCTGATGGAACCAATCCCCTCACCCTGAGGAGGGCGCGGGAGCGCCCGTCTCGAAGGGGCGGAGGGCGGCAATGCTGATCCCATCGTCGAAGCCTCGCGGCCCATGCTTCGGGACGCGCCTTCGGCGCTCCTCGGCATGAGGGGCGTGCGGCTGGGAAGGTCGCGCCTCACGCTGCGACGATCCCCTCGCGCAGCCACTCCTCCGCCGCGCTGCGCCCGGCGTCGCGCAGGCCGGTGAGGAAGCGCCAGTCGAGATTGGCGGCGTCGGCTTCGCCAAGGCCCTCGTAGGCATCCTGCGCGGCGATGCGGCTCGTGTGCAGCTGGCGCAGACGGCGCGTTTCCGGCGTTGTCGGCAGCCATGAGCGGCGCGCGATGTCGCAGGCGCGGCGCAGCATGTCGATCTCGGCGTTCAGCGTGGCGTTGAAGGTGATTTGCGCCAACCGCCGCTCGATGTCGCGCACGCTCACAGGCGCCGCGCCCGTCTTGTCCGGCGTGATCTGCACGATCAGCACATGCGGCGCTTGCGTGCGCTCGACAAGTTCGATCAGCGGCGGGTTGGCGACATAGCCGCCGTCCCAATAGGGCTCGCCGTCGATCTCGACCGCGCGGTGGATTTGCGGCAGACAGGTCGAGGCCAGCAACACGTCCACTGAAACATCCGCATTGGCGAAATAGCGCGCCTGGCCGTCGCGCACGCGCGTCGCGACGATCAGCAATTGAATGTCGCTCTGCGCCCGCAGCAGGTCGAAATCGATCTCTGCGTTGAGCGCATGGCGCAGCGGATTGAGGTCGAACGGATTGAGCTGATGCGGCGCCAGATGCGCGAGCAGATTCGCCGTCAGCGCGGAGGTGGGCAGGAAGGAAGCCGGCGCGCTGACGCGCTTCCAGAACGACGCCAGCCTGGCGCGCGCGCCCTCGCGACCTCCCTGCGCATGGCCGCAGGCCAGCAGCGCGCCGTTGACCGCGCCCGCGCTGGCGCCGCTCAGCGCCTCGAACGAGATGGACTCGTCTTCGAGCAGCCTGTCCAAGACGCCCCAGGTGAAGGCTCCAAACGAGCCGCCGCCCTGCAAGGCGAGGGAAATCCGCCGGGGCGGCCAAATTTCGGCCTGGGTCTCGCCGATCGCGCGCAATGCCGTGAGCTTCTCAAGCATGGGGGTCCAATCAAATAGGTCAAAAAGTAATGTTGCGTTGCAATATGAGCTTTCGATGGCAATGCTGCAACGCACAAAATTCTCTGTCCGTCGCCCGTTCGACAAGCGTGCGGGAACCGTTGAGCGACGCGCGCGCGGCGGCTAACCTGCCAGTGAAAGAGGCGCCATGCGGACTTCCGAATCGACCCCTGACAGCGCTATGGCGGTGGCGCTCGGCGGCCTTGCGGCCATGGCGGCGATCATGGGCGTCGGCCGCTTTGTCTATACGCCGATCCTGCCGGTGATGGTCGAGACGCTCGGGCTCACGAAATCGCAGGCCGGGATCATCGCCTCGGCCAATTATCTCGGCTATCTCGCCGGCGCGCTGGCGGCCACGGCGCCACTGCCGGGCCGAAAACGGGTCTGGTTTCTGGGCGCGCTGTTCATCAGCGCGGCCACCACGGCGGCCATGGCGGCGGTCGACGCGACGCCGGCCTTTCTCGCCATCCGCTTCGTCGGCGGCGTCGCCAGCGCCTTCGGTATGATCTTCGGCGCCTCGCTGGTGGTCGAGCGGCTGGCGCTGCGCGCGCGCGCCGATCTTGTCTGGCTGTTCTTCGCCGGCGTGGGCCTCGGCATGGCCGTCTCCGCCGTCATCGTCGCCGGCCTCGCCGCCCAGGGGTTTTCCTGGCGCGCGATGTGGACGGCGAGCGGGCTGGTCTCGGCGGCGGCGTTCGTCGTCGCCGCCCGCTTCGTGCCGGACGGGGCGGGGGCGGGCGCGACGCCCGCGACCGCCGCCGCCGCGCGACCGCGCGCGCTGGCCGTCATCGCGCTCGCCTACGGCCTGTTCGGCTTCGGCTATGTCATCACCGCCACCTTCATCGTCGCCATCGTGCGGGCCTCGGCGGAGGCGCGGCCGTTCGAGCCCTTCGTCTGGATGGTCGTCGGTCTCGCCGCGGCGCCCTCGGTGCTCGTGTGGAACCGGATCGCCGGGCGCATCGGCCCGTTGCAGGCCTTCGCGCTCGGCTGTGTCGTCGAGGCCGCCGGCGTCGCCGCCAGCGTGCTCTGGGTGACGCCGCCTGGCGCCATGCTCGCGGCGGCGGCGCTCGGCGGCACTTTCGTCGGCATCACGGCCATCGGATTGATGGCGGCGCGCGCCCTGGCGGCCAACCCACATCGCGCCGTCGCGCAAATGACCGTCGCTTTCGCGCTTGGCCAGATCGTCGGCCCCGTCGTCGCCGGCTATGCGTTTGACGCCACCGGCTCGTTCGTGTCGTCCTCGCTCGCGGCCGTCGCCGCGCTGATCGTCGCCGCCGGATTGGCGATGGCGATCCGGACCGCCGCGCCGGCGCGCGGTTAAGCCTCGCCGTTCTGCGATTCCAGCGCCTGCGTGATCGCCTGCTGAAGGATCTCCGGCGGCTGCGCGCCCGAGACGCCGATGCGGCCGTCGAAGATGAAGAACGGCACGCCGGTCACGCCGAGCCTTTGCGCCACGCCAATTTCCTCGCGCACGGCGTCGGCGTCGGCGTCGCCGGAGAGCAGGCGCTCGACCACGGCTTTCTCCATGCCGGCGTCAACGGCGGCGTCGGTCAATGTCGCCGCGTCGCCGATGTCGCGGCCCTCCAGAAAGAACATTTCGAACAGTCGCTCGACCACCGCCGTCTGCACGCCGGTCGATTGCGCCCAGCGGATCAGGCGATGCGCATCGAGCGTGTTGGGCGAGACGGCGATCTTCTCGAAATCGAAGGCGAGGCCGACGTCGCGTCCCGCCTCGCGCAGCGTTTCATGGATCGCCGGCAGCCGCTCCGCGCCGAATTTGCGCTCCATATAATCGCGCCTCGGCAGGCCGCCCGGCGGAATGGTCGCATCGAGTTGATAAGGCCGCCAACGCACGTCGAAAGCGACGTCGGGCACGGCCGCCATCGCCATGTCGAGTTTCTTCTTGCCGATGAAACACCAGGGGCAGACGGCGTCCGAGACGACATCGATGGTGACGGTTCCTCTCATGGCGCGCGCTCCGGATTGACGGCCGCGCCTTCCAGCGCGCCCAGGGCGTCGCGGCGAACGCTCAGCACGCGCGCGCCGTCGAAGGTGACATAATGGGGATCGTTGGCCGGCGGCAATGGCGCGCCGCCGACGCCGCGCCGCTCCGGCACGACAGCGTTCTCGTCGATGGCGTAGAGATCGACGATCGGGCAGGGCGCGAAAAGCGGGTCCGGCGCGGCGCCTGGCAAACCATCGCGCCGCGTCGCCAGCGACAGCGAGGCCAGCGATGCGCCGAACAGGTCAGCAACCATGGCCCCGATCGCCGCCGGCGCGACGACATGCCTGCGCTCGCCCGATCCGACAAGCGCTCTCAGGCTTTCATCACGCCAGGGCGCGCACAGATGCAGCGCCGCGCCGGCGAGCAGCGCCGCCGCGGGACCGGCGACAAGGCCGGCGAAGGACGCCGGCTGCAACAGCGACAGGATCGGCGCGTCGCGCCGCGCGCCCAGCGTCGTCACGAAATCAAAGGCGGCGGCGACGACGGCGCTTTGCGCCAACAGGCGCGGCTCGCCGTGCTTGCGCGACAGCACGATGAGCGCGCCGGCGCTCCCGGGCCCGCGCGCGCTCGTCTGCGCCGCGCCGCGCGACAGGGTCACGGGGTCGAGATGCACCGCGCCGTCGATGGCGTCGGGTCCGAACGTGGCGACGATTTGCACGCCGTCGGCGGCGGCCGCCGCCTCGAACAAACGTTGCGAGAGATCCATCCCGGCGAAATGCGCCGGTCCGATCACGGCGCGCGCGCCGACCGCGCGCGCATAGGCGCCCATCCGGCGCGCATCGACGTCGAGCGGCGCCAGCGCGATGTCGAGCCCGGCCTTGCCGGCGCCGAACAGCGCGATCAGACCGCGCGCGTCCGCCGGCGGCATGAGCACGATGCGCTGGCGCGGCGCGAGCCCGAGGTCGCGCAGCGAGTCGGCGAAAGCCTCCGCGGCGGTCGCGACCTCGCCCGCGCTCCACGTCGCGGCGGCGTCGACGAGGCACGGCGCGTCCGGGCGCAGCCGCGCCGCGCCTTCAAGCAGACGGGTCATGTCGAAGCCCGCGAACGGATTGTCGGGGCGCGGCGCTGCTTCGGCGGTCATGGCGATTTTCTCCACCAGGCGTCAAGCGTCACGCCGAAGAGAGGCAGGGCGTAACGCGGCAGTTTGTCCGGCCGCGCGAGTTTCGTCGAGGCGGCGATCCATTGCGTCGGCGAATGATACAGCGGCGTGATGTAGAAGCCCGACAGCAACACGCGATCGAAGGCGCGCACGGCGGCGATGAAATCGTCCTTCGTCGTCGCCGCCACCATCGCCGCGATCAGGGCGTCGACGGCGGGCGAGGCGACGCCGGCCAGATTGAACGCCGATTCCTGGTTGGCGCTCTGCGAACCCCAGCGCGCCCGCTGCTCGTTGCCCGGCGACGCCGAGGCGATCCAGGCGCCGATCATCATGTCGAAATCGAATTTCTGCCGGCGCCGCTGATATTGCACTTCATCGACAAGCCGCACGCGGGCGATCACGCCGATGCGCCGCAACTGGTCGGCATAGGCGAGGGCTAGGCGCTCCTGCGCGCGGTCGCGCACCATGATCTCGAATTCGAGCTGCGCGCCGTTCTTCGCCAGCACGCCGTCCCTGAGCGCGTAGCCGGCGTCTTTCGCCAGCGCCAGCGCGCGCCGCGCCTGGGCTCTGTCGCGTCCCGAGCCATCGGTGGCGGGAACGCGCCAAAGGCCTTCGAGAATATCCTCGCGCACCACGCCGGGGAACGGCGCGAGCAGCGCGCGCTCCCGTTCGCTCGCCGGCTTGCCGATCGAGGACAATTCGGAATCGTCGAAGAAGCTCTGCGTGCGTGTGTAGAGACCGGAGAAATAATTGACGTTGATCCATTCGAAATCGAACATCGCGGCCAGCGCCTCGCGCAGCCGCGCGTCCCGGAACAACGGTCGACGCAGGTTGAAGGCGAAGCCCTCCATGCCCTTCGGCATGCCAATCGGCAGCGCCTCCTTCCGCGCCGCGCCCTCGCGGATGGCGGGAAACTCGTAACCGCCGGTCCAGCGCGTCGGGCTGGTCTCGTCGCGATAGTCGACGAGCCCGGCCTTGAACGCCTCGAAGAGCGAATTGGCGTCGCGGAAATATTCGATCTGGATCTCGTCGAAATTGTAGAGGCCGCGATGGATCGGCAGGTCGCGCCCCCAATAGTCGGGGTTGCGCGTGAGCATCAGGCGCTCGCCCGGCCGCATCTGCGTGATGCGATAGGGGCCCGAGCCGAGCGGGATCTCAAGGCTCGTCTCGGTGAAGCGTTCGGGATCGACCCGGTGTTTCGGCAGCACCGGCATCAGCGCCAGCGTCAGCGGCAATTCGCGGTCCTGGGCGCCGGTCGCGTCATAGCGGACGGTCGCGGCGTCCGGCGCCTCGATCGATTTCACCAGCGCATAGGCGGCGCGATGTTGCGGCCGGCCTTTGGTTCTCAGCAGGTTGAACGAGAAGACGACATCGGCGGAGGTGATGGGCTGGCCGTCGGAAAAGCGCGCCTTCGGGTTCAGATGAAACGTGATGCGCTCGCGCGCGGCGTCTGTTTCGATCGTCTGCGCGATCAATCCGTAGAGCGTGAAGGGCTCGTCGAAATTGCGCGCCATCAGGCTTTGAAAAATGTTGCCGTAGAGCCCGTGCGCCGCCGAACCGGCCTTGAGGTTGAACGGATTGAGGCTATCGAACGTGCCGGGAAAACCGAGCGTCAGCCGTCCGCCCTTTTTGGCGTTCGGGTCGGCGTAGGGCAGATGCGCGAAATCCGCGGGCAGCGCCGGCTCTCCGTGCATCGCGACGCCATGGCGCGATTCGGCGACGACCGGCCCCCCGGCCATCGCGAAAATGGCGCCGGCCAGAGCCAGGCGACGAATCAGGGCGGCGTTCATCCGCGAAATCTAATGCCGAACGCCGCGATTCGCGCGGCAAAAGCGCCGCGCGCCAACTCCCGCATGTTCCGGTCGCGGGAAACGCGGCCCTCCCTGGCGATATCGCCGTCCTGCGCCCGCGACGCACTGGCGGGAAACGGCGGAACAGTATAAGAGCGCAGGCGTCAATTTGTCGCCGCATTCGGGGTCGAAGAGCGCGAGGCGTGCGCGCATGCTTATGGCGCATGCCGCTGGCGAACCGCGCAATGCGGATTGGACGTGAAAGGACTGAGCATGCCGATTGATATGAAGCGCCTCGGCGCGGCCGCGCTTGCGGCTTCCCTCGTTCTGGCCGGCGGCGAAGCCTTCGCCCAGGCCCAACCCAGGCCCGCCGCGCCGGCCTCATCCGCGACGCCGCCGGCCGCTCCGGCCGCGCCCGCCGGTCCCGTGAAGGTCGAGCTTGCGCCCTCGCAGGCGGAATGGACCAAGGTTTGCGGCAAGGATCCGGCCGCCAACAAGGAAATCTGCTACACGACGCGTGATTTCGGCGCCCAGGCGGATCAGCCGCCGGTGCTGGCGTTGGCGATTTACGACGTGAAGGGCGACGACACCAGGATCGTTCGCCTGCTGATGCCGGTGGGCCTGATGCTCGGCCCGGGCTTCCGCTTCGCCGTCGACAAGAACCAGCCCGAGGCCGGAAAGTTCGAGATCTGCTTCCCCAACGGCTGCTTCGCCGAGTCGAAGGTGAAGGCTGGCGTCATCGACCAGATGAAGAAGGGAACGACGCTTTCCGTCATCGTCAAAAATCAGGTGAACAACGAAATCACCTTCACGATGCCGCTCGCCGGTTTTGGCAAGGCGTTCGATGGCGCCGCCATCGACCCGAAGGTGCTGGAGGAGCAGCAGAAGCAGCTCGCCGACGAGTTGCAGAAGCGCGCCGAGGAAGAGCGCAAGAAGCTTGAGGCCGCGCAGCCTCCCGCCGCGGCTCCCGCTCCCGCCGCTCCGGCGAAGAAATAGGACTTGTTGACAGCAAACATCGGCGACGCGGGCTTTTGGCCCGCGTTTTCGTTTGGAAGAGGGGTCAGTTGCGCGGGATGTTCTTCATCCGGTAGCGCCCGTCCTCGGCGCGCACGAACCGCTCCTTCACCTGCGGATGGCGGATCGGCGCGCCGCTCTCGTCGGGCAGAAGGTTCTGCTCGGAGACATAGGCGACATATTCCGTTTCCGCGTTCTCGGCGAAGAGGTGATAAAACGGCTGGTCCTTGCTCGGCCGCACGTCCTCAGGGATCGACAGCCACCATTCCTCGGTGTTCGCGAACACCGGATCGACGTCGTAAATGACGCCGCGAAATGGATATTTGCGGTGGCGGACCACCTGTCCGATGCCGAATTTCGCGAGACGCGGTTTCATGGTTGCCAATCCGGCGCAAAAGAACGCGAACGCTCCGGCGCGCGCCGCCGGACGGAGTTTGGTAGCGCGCCGCCGCGCGGCAAGTCAACTTTGCGCTGCTTGCGCGCGCCGCCGCCTTGCGGTCTCATGATGTAGGCCAGGCAGCACGGAATCGACCCATGGACATCGAGACCTCCACCGACAGCGGCAACAAAAAACTGAACAATGCGGTGGCGATCACCATCGTCATCCTCTCCGTGTTCACCGCCATCATGGGCATCAAGTCCGGCAACACGGCGCAGGCGATCGACCAGACCAAGGCCGATGTCGTCAACAAATGGAACCAGTATCAGGCCGCGCGCCTGAAACACGACATCGCGGAGGGTTCGGCCAACACCGAGCGCCTGATCGCCGCCGTGCCCGGCATCGACAAGGCGATCGTCGCGGCCGAGGCCGCGAGAACCGCTGCGACGATCGAGAAATTCAAGGCCAGCGAAAAGCGCTATTTCGACGAGGCGAAGGGCCTCACCGGCAAGCTGGAAGGCCTCAACAAACGCGACGACCAATACGATGTCGCCGAGGCGATCCTGTCCATCGCCATCGCGGTCAGCGCCATCGCCATTCTGGCCGAAGTCTGGTTCGTGCTGTTCGTCGGCTGGGCCTTCGGCGCCTCCGGCATGACGCTTGGCGTCGCCGCCATGGCGGGGCTCGATCTCTACCCGCAATGGCTGGTGGAGATTTTCACCTGAAACGGTCGGATCACGCCTTCGGCGCGAGACCGATGACGAAATGGCTTGGCAGCATCGGGCGCGCGCCGTCCATCAACCGCAGCGCCGGCGGCGTGAAAACGTGCGGAGGCTCGGGCGCCGCCGCGGCCGGCCGGGCCGGCGTTTCCGCGACGAGCGTCGCCGGCCGGCGCGGCGGCAGCGGCGCGTCAGCGAAAGGCGACAATGATTCCACCGGTCTCAACGCCGGCGCCGGCGGCGTAACGCGCACGGTCCGCACCGCCTTCAGTCGATCCGGCTCCGGCCGATCGAAGAGCGAGGACAACGCCTTGCCGATCCGGTCGCCGACGCTCTCCTGCGGCGCGTAGGCGAGCGCCGTCTGCTGGCGCTGGCGCTGCTCCATGCGGCGGGCGAGCATGATCGGGCTCTCGCTGCAATTGCGCACGCCGAGCGAGATCAGTTCGGAGCCCGACAGATTGCGATATTCGCGCGTCAAAGTTCCCAGCCGCGCCTGCACGGCCGGGGGATAGGAATTGAACAACGCCGTCGACACGCCCTCGTCAGCGATTTTCGTGTTCTTGTCGTAGGCCTTGTGGAATTTCAGCACGGAGCCCGGATAGACGCAGACATTGGGCAGGCTCAAGGCCAAAGTGCAGGCGGAACGGCATTCGTGCAGCCGCACCTCGCGGTTCTCGCGCCGGTATTGCTCGGTGCGGGCCTGATAATCCGTGACCAGCCCGCCGACATCCTTGTGGACGACGACCGGAACAGCCGGATCGGGCGGCGGCGCGAGATAGCCCAAACGCAAACTCTCCGTTCAACAGGACGCGAAGTCCCCGCACGATGCGCCGACATGGTGAACGCGCGGTTAACCCCCACGCCATGCGCTGGCGCAGGATCCGATCCTGCCGGCCAATTGGGGCTTCAATGGGTCGAAATCGCCGGGCGCCGTTCGTACCAGGCCTTGCTTCCGTTGACGATCCACACGACGCTGAGCATCACCGGAACCTCGATCAGCACGCCGACCACGGTCGCCAGCGCGGCGCCGGAATTGAAGCCGAACAGGCTGATTGCGGCGGCGACCGCCAGCTCGAAGAAATTGCTGGCGCCGATCAGCGCCGAGGGGCCGGCGACGCAATGCTGTTCGCCGACGAACCGGTTGAGCAGATAGGCGAGACCCGCATTGAAATAGACCTGGATCAGGATCGGGACAGCCAGAAGCGCGATGACGAGCGGTTGCGCCAGAATTTGCCGGCCCTGAAACCCGAACAGCAGCACCAGCGTCGCCAACAGCGAAACCAGCGAGACGGGTCCGAGCTTCCGCAAGAGTCCCGCCAGCGCGGCGCCGCCGCCGGCCTTCAAAACCTGTCGCCTCAAAATCTGCGCGACGACCACCGGAATGACGATATAGAGCGCGACCGACAGGACGAGCGTGTCCCACGGCACAATGATCGCGGACAGCCCGAGCAGCAGGCCGACGAGCGGCGCGAAGGCGAAAATCATGATCGCGTCGTTCAGCGCCACTTGCGACAGGGTGAAATGCGGCTCGCCCCTGGTCAGGTTGCTCCAGACGAAGACCATGGCCGTGCAGGGCGCAGCCGCCAGCAGAATCAATCCGGCGATATAGGAGTCGATCTGATCGGCTGGCAAATACGCCCGAAAGAGCGTTCCGACGAACATCCAGCCGAGCAGGGCCATGGAAAACGGCTTCACCGCCCAGTTGATGAACAGCGTCACGCCGATGCCGCGCCAATGTTCGCGCACCCGCGACAGCGCGGCGAAATCGATTTTGAGCAGCATCGGAATGATCATCAGCCAGATCAGCGCCGCGACCGGCAGGTTGACCTTTGCGACTTCGAGCGCGCCGATCGCCTCGAAGGCGCCCGGCAGCACATGGCCGAGCGCCACGCCGACCACGATGCACAGAAAGACCCAGACGGTCAGATAACGTTCAAACAGCGACATGCGGACGGCTTTCTGTCAGTTGCGCGCGCGCGACGCGCCGTCGAGGCGGCCGATGTCTCGCAGGCGGTTTTGCAGCGACAGGGCGTCGAGGCTTCTGATCGGCAGCGCCGTGAAAGCCGCGATGCGGTTGCGCATGAAACGCAACGCCTCGTTGAAGGCGCGTTCCTTGTCGATGTCCCCGCCGTCAACGGCGGCGGGATCCGCGATGCCCCAATGTGCGGTCATCGGCTGGCCGGGCCAGACAGGGCAGGCTTCTCCGGCCGCGCTGTCGCAGACCGTGAAGACGAAATCCATGCGCGGCGCGCCGGGCGCGGCGAACTCGTCCCAGCTTTTCGAGCGATAGCCGTCCGCCGGGAAGTCGTGATCGGCCAGGGCCTTCAGCGCGAAGGGATTGACGACGCCCTTCGGTTGGCTGCCGGCCGAAAACGCGTTGAACGCGCCCGCGCCAAGCTTGCGCAGAATGCCTTCGGCCAGCACCGAACGGGCGGTGTTTCCGGTGCAGAGAAACAGGACGTTGAAGATGCGGTCAGACATCGGATGAAACCTCGGGCGGACAGCGGGGAGTGAGATCGGCGACAAGCGGCGCGCAGACATCCGGCCGGCCGTCGCAGCAATCCTTGAGCAGGAAGGACATTACGGCGGCGAAACGCGTCAGATCGGCGCGATAGATGATCGACCGGCTGCGCCGTTCGCCGCGCACGAGGCCGGCGCGCGACAGGACCGCGAGATGCGCCGACATGGTGTTCTGCGGAACCTCCATCAGCCGCGCCAGTTCGCCCGCCTGAACGCCGTCGGGCTCGCAGCGCACGAGCAGGCGGAAGGTTTCGAGGCGCGTCGATTGCGCCAGCGCGGCCAGCGCGCCGATGGCGTCTGATAATTCCATATATCCAGGCTAATGGATGTATGTGACAGCCGCAAGACAGCGCGCGGGACGCCGTGTCATGCGCTGCGGGCGAGCCGCGCCGGATTGCCGTAGGCCGTCGCGCCGGCTGGAATGTCTCCGGTGACGACGCTGCCGGCTCCGATCACGCAATCGTCGCCGATGGTTACGCCGGGCAGGATGATCGCCCCGCCGCCGATCCAGACGTTGCGGCCGATCGTCACCGGCCGCCCGAATTCCACGCCGGTCGCGCGCAAGCGCGCCTCGCGCGGGTGCTCGGCGGTCAGAATCTGCGCGCCTGGGCCGATCTGCGTTCCCGCGCCGATCTCGACGGCGGCGACATCGAGGACGACGCAATTGAAGTTGAGAAAGACATGGTCGCCGAGACGGATGTTGTAGCCGTAATCGCAATGGAACGGCGGGCGCACAAAGGCGCCTCTGCCGACCTGTCCCAACCCTTCGGGCAAAAGCGCTTGAAGGTCGCGCTCCGGCGACGCCGACGCCGCGTTGAAGCGCGCCATCCATAGGGTCGCCGCGCGTCGGTCGCGCGTCAGTTCCGGATCGCTGGCGAGATAAGGTTCGCCCGCCAGCATTTTCTGTTTCTCGCTTCGCATTCGGGGACGATTCTCTCGCGTTGGTCCTCTATCCTGGCGCCGCGCCCGCCTCAGCGCATCCCCTTGTCGGTCAGCGTTTTGAGAAACGCCGTCACCGCGTCGATCTCTGCGTCGCTCAGGCGCGGTTTCTGGCCCGGCTTGCGGTCGTAGGGAATTTCCCTGGCGTTGGCGTTGGCCTTGTAGGCGCCGGGAAGATCGTCGTATTTGTCGACCTCGCCGGTCGGCAGCGACGGATACCAGCGCCCGGGATGGGTGTCGCGCGTCGCGTAGAAGGCGACGGCGTCGCGCAACGACGCCATCGCTCCATTGTGGAAATAAGGTCCGGAGACCGCGACATTGCGCAGGCTCGGCACCTTGAAGGCTCCGCACAGCGACGCCAGCGGCACGTCCTGCGGCAACAGCGCCTCTAGGCCCGGGCGCTTGCACAGGCCGAGATCGAACGTCGCGGGATCGCTGTTGGCCGGAATGGCCTTGTTGCGCGGCACGCCGAAAGCGTCGTAGGTGAAATCGGTGAACAGCCAGTCCGTCGGATCTTTCGAATCCGTTTTGCCGGCGTGGCAGGCGAGGCAATTGCCCTTTTTGGGATCGTTGAACAGGGCGAGGCCGCGCGCCTCCTCGCGCGACAGCCTGGCTTTGCCGCGCAGGTGGTCGTCGAATTTCGAAGAGAACGGCGCGAAGCGTTCCGACGATTGGAAGGCGGCGAGCGCCGCCGTGAGTTTGGTCATCGCCGCCCTGGGGTCATTGAAGGCGTCGGGGCCGTGCAGCGCCCGCACCATCCCGGCGTAGCCGCCGGCCTTGACCTTTTCGACCACCGCCCCGGCCGATGGATTGTTCATCTCGTCGGGGTGCAGCAGCGGCCCGCTCGCCTGTTCGGCGAGGTCGGCGGCGCGTCCATCCCAGAACTGCCCGCCTTTGGCGACGACCTTCTCCTTGCCCTCCTCGTCCTTTTCGCGGTGGAAGGCGAAGGCCGGGCTAAACGACCGATACATCAGGGATGGAACCTTGCGGGCGCCGAACCGGTCGGGCCGGCTGCCGACGGCGACAGCGGCGATCTTCGACCCGTTGTTGCCCTGGAAGGCGCGGTCGGGCGCGTGGCACGACATGCAGGACATGCCGCGCGGCTCCGACAGATTGGCGTCCTCGAACAGCCTTTTGCCGAGTAATTGCACATCGGTCAGCGACTTTTCATCGTCGGCGCGCAGGAAGGCCGCAGCCTTCATGTCGTCGGCGAGGGCGGCGGAGGAGGTCAGCGCGAGCAATGCGCCGGCCGCGAGCGCGTGAATTTGACGTCGATACATGAGAGCCCCGGTGAACGTGCGAGAATTCGTCGCAAACACGTTTAGGGGCGCGCATTGTCGGCCGGCCAACGAATAATTTTTTCCGGGATTATTCTAATTCAAACAGCGTGAGCGTCGCCAAACGAAACAGGCCGGCCGCGCTCCCACGCCGCCGGCCCGTCATCGGCTCTGTCGGGCAGCTCTCAGAAGCCGTAGACCGCCGCGAAATCCTTGTCCTTGCCGGCGACCTGCCGCGCCAGGTCGACGATCACCTTGGCCTGTTTCCAGGTGGCGTCGTCCTGCATCTTGCCGTCGATCATTGCGACGCCGGAGCCGTCGGGCATGGCCTCCAGAATGCGTTTGGCGAAGGCCACTTCCTTCGGATCTGGCGAGAATACGCGCTTGGCGATGGCGACCTGATTGGGATGCAGCGACCAGGCGCCGGCGCAGCCCATGAGGAAGGCGTTGCGGAACTGCACCTCGCAGGCGGCGAGGTCGGCGATGTCGCCGAACGGGCCGTAGAAGGCCTTGATGCCGACCGACTGGCAGGCGTCGACCATCTTGGCGACGGTGTAATGCCAAAGATCCTGCTGATAGGACGGACGCGCCGCGCCCTCCGCGCCGGGATCGGCCAGCACCTTGTATTCGGGATGGCCGCCGCCGACGCGCGTCGTCTTCATGGCGCGCGAGGCCGCGAGATCGGCCGGGCCGAGGCTCATGCCGTGCATGCGCGGCGAGGCGGCGGCGATGGCCTCCACATTCTTCACGCCCTCCGCCGTCTCCAGAATGGCGTGGATCAGGATTGGCTTCCTGACGCCGTGCCGCGCCTCAAGCTGGGCGAGCAACTGGTCGAGATAATGAATGTCCCACGGCCCTTCGACCTTGGGCAGCATCATCACGTCCAGCTTGTCGCCGATGGCGGCGACGATCTCGGTGATGTCGTCGAGCACCCACGGCGAGTTGAGGCAGTTGATGCGCGTCCACAGCCCGGTGGAGCCGAAATCATTGGCCTTGCCCATCTCGATGAAGCCCTTGCGCGCCGCCTCCTTGGCGTCGGCGGGAATGGCGTCCTCAAGATTGCCGAGAATGACATCCACCGTCGGGATCATCTCGCCCACCTTGGCCCGCACTTTCTCCAGATGCGGCGGCACGAAATGGATCATCCGCTCCACCTTCACCGGCAAGTCGCGGTAGGGGGCAGGGGCGCCGATGGCGAGCGGCTCGTAGAACTTGCGCGGCAGTTTCATAGGGAGGCTCCGGGAAGGAATTCCGTCGCGCCGGGATTAGGACGAAAGGGACGGGGAGGCAACTGCCGCAACGTCACAAGCCGGTTCAGCGCGCCTCAAAATCTGTCTCCAGAGATTTCAGCAGCTTTCGCAGCAGACGGATGAACGCGGCGATTTCGCGCGCTGTCAGCCCCGCCAGCATGCGCGTGCGGTCGGATTCGAGCACATCCGCCATGGCGCGTTCGATCAGCGCCCGGCCCTTGCGCGTCAGCCGCACGGGTTTCACCCGGCCGTCGGCCGCATCCGCGGCGCGCGACACGAGACCCCGCGCCTCCAATCCGCGCAGCACCTTCGTCAGTCCGCCGGAGGAGATGAGCACGGCGTCATAGAGCGCGCTGGGCGCCAGAACGTGCGGCGCCGCCGCGCCGCGCAGGCTCGCCAGCACCTCGAATTCGGTGAAACTCAGCCCGTGCGCCGCGACCTGCTCGGCGGAGTTCGCCAGAACCAGCTTGCCGAAACGGAAGACCCGCACGATCGCCCCGGATTCGGGAGTTACGGATTCGGGCCAGTGCCGCGCCCGCTCGCGCAGCATCGTTTCGATGGTCGGCGCCGCACGCGCCATGCGGGATCCTTTCCGATATTTAATGAAGGAAATCTTGCCGGAAAGATACACGCCATATATCGTCCGGGAAAGATAAATATGCCGCCGCGAGCGCCGGGGTTCCGGCCCGCCGCGCCTGCGGACGCCATCGGAGAAATCATCATGAATCCCATGCTGCAACGCTACGCCACGCCGCTTGTGACCGGCCTGTTCTTCGTCTCGCTCGTGTCCGGCGTCGCCCTGTTCTTCCATGTCGGCGGACGCGCCTTCCACGGTATGCACGAATGGCTGAGCATGGTGCTGATTCTGCCGTTCATTCTGCATCTGTGGAAGAACTGGCGGCCGATGACGATCTACTTCAAACAGCCGGCCTTTGCGGTTTCTATGGTCCTGTCGCTGGTCGCCGCGCTCGGCTTCGTCGTCGCCGCGTCCATGTCCTCCGGGCAGGGCGGTCCGCCGCAAATGGCTGTCTTCCGCGCGCTCAAGGGCGCGACGCCCGCAACGCTCGCCCCGGCCATGGGCACGGACCCGCAAACCCTCGTCGCCGCTCTCAAGGCCAGGGGCTTCGACGCCGCCGCCGCTGACGCGACGCTCGCCGACATCGCCGCCAAAGCCGGCAAGGACGATGGCGCGCTCGCCCGCGCGCTCGCGGGGGCGAAGCGCTGACCTGGCGCCCCTGCGGCAAAGAGGGCATTGCGTTCCGATGAGCGCCATGCCCTCCTTCCGCGCATGATCGTCTCGCATCCCGAACTGCTCGCCCCCGCCGAAATGGCCGAGGCCGACCGGCTGGCCGTCGCCGACGGAAGGCCGGGATCGGCGTTGATGGAGGCGGCCGGCAGGGCAGTCGCGGACGAGGCCCTGAAACTCGCGGCCGGCGAGGGGCCGCGCGCCGCCCGCGTCGCCGTGCTCTGCGGGCCCGGCAACAACGGCGGCGACGGGTTCGTCGCGGCGCGGATTTTGGCCGAATGCGGTTGCGACGTGTCGCTGGCGTTGCTCGGCGCCCGCGCGGCCTTGCGCGGCGACGCCGCCGGGGCCGCCCGAAGCTGGACCGGCGCGGTCGCTCCGCTCGACGGCTTCGCCTTCGAGGACGCCGACGTCGTGATCGACGCCCTGTTCGGCGCCGGCCTCACCCGCGCCCTCGACGGCGTTGCCGCGGCGACGGTGGCGCGGCTCAACCATTGGTCGCAATCGGCGGATCGGCAGGTTCTGGCGGTCGACGTGCCCTCGGGGCTCGACGGCGCAACCGGAGCGAGCAGCGGCGAGGTCGTGCGGGCGGCGCGAACCGTCACCTTCTTCCGTCTCAAGCCCGGCCATCTGTTGCTGCCGGGGCGCGCGTTGTGCGGCGAGATCGCGCTGGCCGACATCGGCGTTCCGGCGTCTGTTCTCAAGGTCGTCGCGCCGCGAACATGGGCCAATATCCCCGGCTTCTGGGGCGCCGCCTTGCCGGTTCCCTCGGTTGCCGGCCATAAATATGCGCGCGGGCACGCGGTGGTCCTTTCCGGCCCCATGCCGCGCATCGGCGCCGCCCGGCTCGCGGCCAGGGCCGCGTTGCGCGCGGGCGCGGGTCTGGTGACGCTCGCCAGCCCGTGCGACGCGCTGCCCGTCCACCTCGCCGCCCTCGACGCCGTGATGGTCGAGCCCTGCGACCGTCCGGCGGACCTCGATCGCCTGTTGCTCGACCCGCGCAAGTCCGTTCTCGCCCTTGGCCCCGGCCTCGGAACGGACGCCCGCGCCCGCGCCTTTGTCGACCTCGCTCTGGCGCCCGAAAGCCGCGCCGGCGGCCGCGCGCTGGTGCTGGACGCCGACGCGCTGGCGCTGTGCGCCGGCGACGCCGTCGGCCTGGCGGCCCGCGTCCGCGCCACGGCGGCGGCGGTGGTTCTCACGCCCCATGAAGGAGAGTTTGGAAGACTTTTCAAAAACATATATGGTAAACTGAAGGTTAATGATCAGGAACCTGAATCTGTTTCTGAACTTGAGCAAGCGCTTGCTTCGCCTTCGAAGCTCGATCGCGCCCGCGCCGCCGCCCGGCTGACAGGCGCGATCGTCGTGCTCAAGGGAGCCGACACAGTGGTCGCGCACCCCGACGGCCGCGCCGCCATCGGCTGCGATCTCCCGCCCTGGCTGGCGACGGCCGGATCCGGCGACGTGCTGACCGGGCTGATCGCCGGCCTGCTGGCGCAGGCTATGCCCGCCTTCGAGGCGGCCTGCGCCGCGGTCTGGCTGCACGGGGCGGCGGCGCGCGCCTTCGGTCCAGGCCTCACAGCGGAGGACGTTGGCGGGGCGCTGCCGGCCGTTCTGGGGACGTTGTGGCGCGATCTTGGCCGTCTGCCGGGCGTCTGATCTGTCCGCGCCGCCGCAACGCGGCTATCCTGAGGCTGACGGATTCGGACGCGGACATGCGCAAGCCCAACGAAATCGATTTCTGGCGCGGCTTCGCGCTTGTGACGATCTTCGTCAACCATGTGCCCGGGCTGTGGTTCGAGCGCTTCACCTTCCGCAACCTGTCGTTGTCTGACTCCGCCGAATTGTTCGTGCTGCTCGCCGGCTGGTCGTTGCGACTTCTGGTCGATTCGCAATCGGCCAATCTGACCAACTGGCGCCTCGCGCTGCGCCTCGGCGGGAGGGCGGTGACGATCTACGCCGCGCAGATTCTCATCACCATGCTGGCGCTGGCGCTCATCGCCGCCGCCTCGATCCTGTTCGACGCGCCGGTCGTGCTGGATTGGCACAATGCCGGGCCGGTTTTCGTCAATCCGGTCGAGACCCATGTCGGTCTGGTGCTGCTGACGCATCAGCTCGGCTATTTCAACATCCTGCCGCTTTATGTCGTGCTGATGTCCGGCGCGCCGCTCATCGGCCTTGTCTACCGGGCGGCCCGCCCGGCGTTGTTGTCGCTGTCGTTGGCAGTCTATCTGGCGACGCTGATCGCCGGCGTCAATTTCCATACCTGGCCGACGGAAGGCCGCTGGTTTCTCAATCCCTTCGCGTGGCAGTTGATTTTCGTTCTGGGCTTTGAACTCGGCGGCCGCGACGGTCTGGCGGGGTGGGCGGGCCGCCATCGCCTCGCTCTGCGGCTGGCGGCCGCGCCGATCGTGCTCGCCGGCGCGGCCGCCGCGCTGACGCATTGGTCGCCGGACCCGATCGACGTGCCGAATCCGAAGCTGTTGTTCATGTTCGACAAGACGTTCCTGTCGCCGGCTCGCGTCATCCATTGCCTGGCGCTGGTGGCGACTTTCGCCGGACTTTTTCATGGGCTGTCTCGCTTTCTGCCGCTCATTTCCGGCTATCTGGCGATGCTTGGTCGCAATTCGCTCAATGTTTTCTGCGTTGGATCGGTGCTCAGTCTCATGGGTCAGCTCGCGCGCTTTCTGCTTGGCGGAAGTCTCGGAGTCGACACGGTTGTTTTGCTTTTCGGCCTCTCGATCATGGGGTTTACGGCATGGGTTTCCGAATGGCGCGCGCGCTCGCATGCGCCGTCGTCCTCTGCTGCGGCCTGAGCGCCGCCGCTCAGGAACTCGGTCAGGAGACCGACGTTCCGCTCTCGCCGCAATGCGAGGCGCCGGCGGCGCACGCCGCGCTCCAGCCGCTGGAGAATTCGGCGTCAAGCCTGCAACGCGGCCGCACCTTGCGCGTGCTCGCCATCGGCTCGTCGTCCACGTCGGGCGTCGGCGCCTCCTCGCGCGCCAAGTCCTATCCGGCGCAGATGACGGATCTGCTGCTCAAGGCGTTGCAGGGCGTGCAGGTGGAGGTCACCAATCGCGGCGTCTCGGGCGAGGTGGTCAAATCCACCGCTGAGCGGCTGAGGAGCGAGGTGGCGCAGCACAAGCCCGATCTCGTCATCTGGCAATTGGGCACCAACGATGCGCTGTCGCGCGTGCCGCCGGAAGAGGTGGAGACGACCGTGTCGGCCACGCTCGAATGGCTGCGCGAGAACCGTGTCGACATCGTGCTCGTCGGCCCGCAATACACCACGCGCTACGCCCGCGACCCGGCCTATTCCTCGATGCGGGAGATGCTGCGCAAGGTGGCCGAGGAGCACAAGGTGCTCTACGTGCGCCGCTACGACGCGATGCAGGCCATCGCCTCCGCCCGCGCCAGTCAGCAAATGATGGCCAGCGACAATTTTCACCTCAACGATCTCGGCTATCAATGCATGGCCGAGCATATCGCCCGCGCCGTGGTTGGCGGCATTCATGTGCGCAAATACAGGCCGGGCGGGATGCCATGACGACCTACGGCGGGCGGGAACTCCGATATGCGCAGCCGATCGCGGACGGACTCGTCGCCGACCAGGAATTCCGTCACTGGTTCGTCAGCCGCACGACCTTCGCGGACAAAGCGGCCGGAATCGCGGTGCTGGCCGATGAAATGAGCGCCAGACGGAGCCCGAAGAGCAAATTCTGGTGGAGGTCGCACTATTCGGAAAAATGCCGCTGCGCCGGCTGTCGCGGGCAGGAGACCGATCTGCTCGCCGTGTTCGAGACGCGCTCCGGCTTCCGTTTTGCCGTTCACGCCGAGGTCAAGAACCCCTCGGATGGATTCAAGGCTGGAGGAACGCAGGCCGAATCCTATCGGTTGCGCGCGGCGTGCTGGCTTGGCGCCCCGCCCACCAGCGTGCTTCCGCACGACGGCGCCGCCACGTTGCTGGTCTGCGCCGCGGCGGGCCTGTCGAAATTCGCCATTCAACGTCCTCATTTCGATGCGGTCTTGACCTTCGAGGAGATCGAACGGCGTTTTCCTCACATCGCGACATGGACCACGCGCGCAGCGACGCCGCCCAACGCGCCGGCATGATCAGACGACCTCGATCGAACGAACCTGCGCCGTCCCGCCCGGGCGGGACGCTTTGAACCGGCGGAAGGAAGGGGACTGCGATGTTCGCCAGCGCCGAAGAAGCGAAGCTCTGGGCCGCGAGGCTGAAATCCGGACGCGGCCTTGACGCTGACGAGCGCCGCCGCGCGCTCATCGCCATTGTCTGGCTTTCGGACTGGCGCGGACCCGGCGTGCTCGCGCAATGCCTAGCCTGCGAGATGATCGAGCTTGAGGCCTTCGCGCGCGCCGTCGAAAGCGGCAAGGGCGCGATCCCGTTGCGATTCAGATGGGCGAGCGACGACGATTGCGACAACGCGTTCAAGATTGTGGAGTAGGGGGTCACGCCACCTCGAACCAGCCCGAGCCGCCCGCCGGCGCGCCGCCGAGCGCCTGACGGTCGATCGCCCATTTGCCGGGATTGTCGGCGAGGAAGGCGATGCGTTTGGTCTTGTTCGGCGGAACGAGAATGGAATCGCGCCAATAGGGCTCCCAGCCGTCGTCAAGATCGTGCAGCAGCCGCGCGTGATGGCCGTGGATATGCGCCTGCATCGCCGTTTGCGTGCGGTTGACGAAGCCCATCGACACGCCGGTTCCGCGCTTGACCGAAAACAGCGGCTTGCCGGAAAAGCCGGCGTGGCGAACACCGGCGACCGTCCCCAGCGCCGCGTCGGCCTCCATCGCCACGTCGAGCTTGAGCGCTTCGGCGAGTTTGATCGCCCCCGGCAGCGCCGGATTGGCGATCGAGGCGACCGGGGGCAGGGGCGCCGGGCGAAACAGCGGGGCGCCCTCGGCCCGGAATTTCGCCAGCGTGATGTCCGGTCCATTCTGCCCGCGCAGGATCAGTTCGCCCGTCTGTCCGGGGCCCCCATCGAGATCGAACATGATTTCGAACCGCGCCAGCGGCCCCACGGGAATCGTCTGCCGCACCGGCTCGAACGGATCGCAGGGCTGGCCGTCGATGGCGACGACCTGCGTCTTGACGCCCGCGAACGAAATGATCTGCACCTTCGACGCCGTGGCGTTGACAAGCCGCAGCCGCACGCGCGCGCCGGGCGGTAACGTCTCGCGCAACGGGGCGGGGCGGGCGTTGACGCTGACGGTTCCGGCCCAATCGTGGAGCGCGGCGAACACCTCGCGATCCGCAGGCGCCGGCCCCTCGCCCTCGACGATCAGCGCGCCCGAGAGCCCGCGCGCGATCTGCCCGCCGGCGCCGTCGCAATGCGGATGGAAGAGGAAGAGGCCGGTGTCTGGCGGCGTGAAGCGATAGTCGAACGATCCGCCCGGCGCCACCGTCTTCTGGTTCAGCCCGGCGACGCCGTTCATCGCATGGTCGATGCGCACGCCGCGCCAGTGCAGGGTGGTGGGTTGATCGAGCCGGTTGACGAGTCGCAGGCGAATCTCGTCGCCCCTTTTCGCCCGCAGAACCGGGCCGGGAACCTGCCCGTCATAACCAAGCGCCGCGATCTCGCCCGCGTCCGGCCGCAGCCGCAGGCCGGTCGGCCGCGCCTCGATGACGCGAAACTCCGGCGCCCCGGCCATCTGCGCCCGCGCCGGCCAGGAACAAAGCGTCGCAAGGGTCGAGCCCAGAAGGAGGCGGCGGGTGATCTGCATGGCGTATCCTGACGACGGCGCGAGTCGGAGCTGCAATATATCGCGTCCGGGCGCGACTTGCGCGCTGCGGGTGGCAAAGCGAGAGTGCCGCCCGACACGGGCGGCGAACGCGGTTGGCGGGAATGGACATGGATATCGAGGTCGATCTGCCGGAATTCCGGATCAGCAGCGCAGCGGGCGACAGCGACGTCGCGGTCGTCGCCTTTTCGGGTGTCGGCCTGCAACTGGGCGGCCTGCAGGTCGAGGAGTTTCGCAACAGCCTGGACCGGACCCGCCGGAACGGGCGCGCCGCCTCGGTGATCTTCGTGGTCGACAAGAACCGCAAATGGTACAACGACGGCGTCATGGCCCCGATGGTCGAGCATATCAACGCGATCATCGACCGTCTCGGCGCCCGGCGCACGGTGACGCTCGGCAACAGCATGGGCGGCTTCGGCGCCGTCGTTTTCGCCCGGCGTCTGCGCGCCTGTCGGCAGGCCATCGCCTTTTGCCCGCAATCCTCGGTCGACCCGGCCGTGGTTCCTTTCGAAACGCGCTGGCCGGAGTGGCGCTCGGGAATCGAAAGTTGGCAGGTCTCCGACGCCCTGGGCGAACTCGATCCCGCCGTGGCCTACGACATCTATTTCGGGCAAAAGGACAAACTCGACGCCCGGCACGCGCGGCGTTTCGCGCAAGCGGCCGCGCCGAACGTCCGCCTGCGCCTGATCGCCGGCTGTTCGCACGACGTCGCCAGGCATTTGCGGGAAAACGGGCAACTCGGCGGGGTGTTGCAGGCTTTGATCTGGGGCGAGGGGGCGCCGCCGGCCGTGTGAGCCGCGCCCCGGTCCGCCCCGGACCGCCGACCTCCAGGCCGGCCTGCCCGTCCGCCCACACTTTTTTGCTGCATCGCCCTTTGCGCGTTGCTATAGAGCGCCACCCGAAGCGGTGAGACGGCTTGGCGTGGGAGCGATTCCGCGCGGGCGGCGGGCGTGGCGGAACTGGTAGACGCGCCGGATTTAGGTTCCGGTGGTGAAAATCGTGGGGGTTCGAGTCCCTCCGCCCGCACCATAACCATGTCTCCTCGCTTCCGCCCCAAGATTCCGGGCCCCGCGCCCGCCCGACCCTGAGAAGGCGAAGACAGATGCAAGTGACCGAAACCCTCTCGCAGGGCCTGAAGCGCGAATACAAGGTTCTCCTCTCGGCGAAGGATCTGGCCGACCGGCTGGAGGGCCAGCTCGTCGACATGCAGGCCAAGGTCCGCATCAACGGCTTCCGCCCCGGCAAGGCCCCCTTGTCGCACCTGCGCAAGCTCTACGGCCGCTCGATCATGGGCGACGTCGTCAACAACGCCGTCAATGACGCCAACCGCAAGATCATCGACGACAACGGCCTGCGCCTCGCCGCCGAACCGAAGCTGACCCTGCCCGAGGATCAGGCCGAGGTGGAGCAGGTGATGGAGGCCAAAGGCGACCTCGCCTTCACCGTCGCGCTGGAAGTGCTGCCGAAATTCGACATCGGCTCCTTCGAGGACGTGGCTCTGGAGCGCCCGGTCGCCGAGGTCGGCGAAACCGACATCGACAAGGTCATTGAGCGCATGGCCGCGCAGGGCCGCAAGTTCGACGCGAAAGCGGAAGGCGAAGCCGCCGCCGACGGCGACAAGGTGACCATCGACTTCACCGGCAAGCTGGAAGGCGTGCCCTTCGAGGGCGGGACCGGCGGCGACGTCGATCTCGTGCTCGGCTCCGGCTCGTTCATCCCGGGCTTCGAGGATCAGCTCGTTGGCGTCAGGCAGGGCGACGAGCGCGCCATCAACGTCACCTTCCCGGCCGAATACAACGCCGCCCATCTCGCCGGCAAGGACGCGACCTTCGACATCGTCGTCAAGGCGGTCGCCGCGCCGGGCGAACTGGTCATCGACGACGAACTGGGCAAGGCTTACGGCTTCGAGGATCTGGCCGGGTTCAAGGAGGCCGTCCGCGGCAATCTCGAGCGCGATTTCGCCCGCGTCTCGCGCGAGCGCGTCAAGCGCGGTCTGCTTGACGCCCTCGACGCCAAATATTCCTTCGACCTGCCCGAGACGCTGGTTGAGCAGGAGTTCGGCGCCATCTGGAACCAGGTTGAGGCCGAGCAGAAGCAGACGGGCAAGACCTTCGCCGACGAAGGCACGACAGAGGACGAGCAGCGCGCCGAATACAAGCGCATCGCCGAGCGCCGCGTCCGCCTCGGTCTCGTTCTGGCCGAGGTCGGCGAGAAGGCCGGCGTGCAGGTCACCGACGATGAGGTGACCGGCGGCATCATCGAGCGCGCCCGCATGTATCCCGGTCAGGAAAAGCAGATCTGGGATTTCTACCGCAAGAACCCGCAGGCTCTGGCCGAAATCCGCGCGCCGATCTTCGAGGAGAAGGTCGTCGACCATATCGTCGCGCAGGCGAAGGTGACCGACAGGACGGTCTCGCGCGAGGAGCTGTTCCAGGTCGACGAAGGTGCGGAGAAGGACGAGGCGGCGGCCTGAACCCATTGCCGGATTTGAATAAACGGCGGCCGGGCGCGAGTCCGGCCGCCGTCTTTTTCGGTCTTCCGCGGCGTGCGCGGCCGTCAACCCTTTGCGAACGGCTTGGTCGTAATTATGTTGCCCTCGAACGACTGGGCTCCGGCGGATCGGCGATTCGCCTTGCACGACAGGATGAAAGACGACCACATGCGCGATCGCTCCCCCATGGAAATCTACGATAACTATCTGATTCCGCAGGTCATCGAGAATACGAGCCGGGGCGAGCGCGGCTTCGACATCTATTCCCGTCTGTTGCGCGAGCGCATCATCTTCCTGACCGGCCCGGTCGAGGACCATATGGCCTCGGTCATCATCGCCCAGCTTCTCTTCCTTGAGGCCGAGAACCCGAAGAAAGAGATTTCGATGTATATCAATTCGCCCGGCGGCGTCGTCACGGCCGGCCTGGCGATCTACGACACGATGCAGTTCATTCGCCCCAAGGTCTCGACGCTTTGCGTCGGTCAGGCAGCGTCGATGGGCTCGCTGCTGCTCTGCGCCGGCGAGAAGGGCATGCGCTACGCGCTGCCCAACGCCCGCATCATGGTGCATCAGCCCTCCGGCGGCTTCCAGGGCCAGGCCTCCGACATCCTCCGCCACGCCGAGGACATCATGAAGGTCAAGAAGCGCCTGAACGAGATCTACGTTCAGCACACCGGCAACGATTACGAGACGATCGAGCGCACGCTGGACCGCGATCATTTCATGACCTCCGATGAATCGAAGGCGTTCGGCCTGATCGACCAGGTGGTCAGCAAGCGGCCGGAAGAGCCGGCCGTGGCCTGAGGCGCCTGTTCTTTCTCGGCAAACCATTGTTTGGACTGATTGCCGGTGTCGATTGCGGGAAGCGCGCCGACGTGCGATTCCTGCTTCCGACGCCGGCGCCCCGGACGCCCCCGCCTTGACCCCCCGGCGGCTGACGTGCTTGCATCCCGCGGATCGCGGGTTGCAACGCGCGGGGTGGATGCAACGTAGAGGAGACCGCGGCCGAACAGAGGCTCTGGGCGCGGTCAGCGAATGAACGGGCGACGTTTCCGAATTGTTAATCACGTCGCCTTAATTTTTTTGGTCGAGCCGGTTCTCCTCGGAGCCTGCTCGCGACGGAGAACCCCATGACCAAGGTCGGCGGCAGCGACTCGAAGAATACGCTCTATTGCTCGTTCTGCGGCAAGAGCCAGCACGAGGTTCGCAAGCTCATTGCCGGCCCGACGGTTTTCATCTGCGATGAATGCGTCGAGCTGTGCATGGACATCATCCGCGAGGAGAACAAGTCGGCGCTGGTCAAGAGCCGCGACGGCATTCCGACGCCGAAGGAAATCTGCAAGGTGCTGGACGATTATGTGATCGGTCAGTTCCAGGCCAAGCGCGTCCTTTCGGTCGCCGTGCACAATCACTACAAGCGGCTGAACCACGCCAGCAAGCACAACGACGTGGAGTTGGCGAAGTCCAACATCCTGCTCGTCGGCCCCACGGGCTCGGGCAAGACGCTGCTCGCCCAGACTCTCGCGCGCATTCTCGACGTGCCTTTCACCATGGCCGACGCCACGACGCTGACCGAGGCCGGCTATGTCGGCGAGGACGTGGAGAACATCATCCTCAAGCTGTTGCAGGCCTCCGACTACAACGTCGAGCGCGCCCAGCGCGGCATTGTCTATATCGACGAAATCGACAAGATCAGCCGCAAATCCGACAACCCGTCGATCACCCGTGACGTCTCGGGCGAGGGCGTGCAGCAGGCGCTGCTCAAGATCATGGAAGGCACGGTGGCGAGCGTTCCTCCGCAGGGCGGCCGCAAGCATCCCCAGCAGGAGTTCCTGCAGGTCGATACGACCAACATCCTGTTCATCTGCGGCGGCGCCTTCGCCGGCCTCGAAAAAATCATTTCGGGTCGCGGCAAGGGCACGTCCATCGGTTTCGGCGCCAGGGTGCAGGGTCCGGACGACCGCCGCACTGGCGAGATCTTCCGTCAGGTCGAGCCTGAGGATTTGCTGAAGTTCGGCCTCATCCCGGAATTCGTTGGCCGTCTGCCGGTCATCGCGACGCTGGAGGATCTCGACGAGGAGGCGCTCAAGAAGATCCTCACCGAGCCCAAGAACGCGCTGGTCAAGCAATACCAGCGGCTGTTCGAGATGGAGAACGTCGAACTGACCTTCCAGGACGAAGCGCTCAACGTCGTCGCCCGCAAGGCCATTGAGCGCAAGACCGGCGCGCGCGGCCTGCGTTCGATCATGGAGGGCATCCTGCTCGACACGATGTTCGACCTGCCGGGTCTCGAAGGCGTCGAGCAGGTGGTCATCGGCCCGGAAGTGGTCGACGGCAAGGCCCGGCCGCTCTACATCTACGCCGAGCCCGCCGCCAAGACCGGCGCAGCCAGCGCCTGATCCCCATATCCCACCGTCAGCCCGCATCGCCGGAATGCGGGGCCGGCGCCAGTTCGCGCCGCGGGGCCGCCTCAGGACGGCGGCGTGTGGCCGCCAGCGGATGGCGACGCCGCGCCGCTCCCGCGTTGGCAAACCAGGTCCAAATCGCCAAAATAGAGAAAATCCAGCGGCGTTCGCGCGAAGCAGTTCAGCGCGTGGTCGGGCGTTTGGACGATCGGCTCGTTGTCGTTGAACGAGGTGTTGAGCAGCACCGGAACGCCGGTCGCGTCCGCCCACGCGGACAGCAGCGCATGCAGGCCGGGCGTCAGGTCGCGATGCACTGTCTGAACGCGCGCGGTGCCGTCGGCATGGCAGACAGCCGGGATGAGACCGCGGCGGTCGGGCCTGATGCGGATCGCATGAGACATATAGGGCGATGCGAATGTCTCGGGGCACTCGAACCATTCCGCCGCCCGCTCCGCCAGAACAAAAGGCGCGAAGGGGCGGAACGCGCTGCGCTTTTTGATTTCGTGATTAAGCCGATGGCGCGTCTCCGGCCGTCGCGGATCGGCGATGATGCTGCGATGGCCGAGCGCCCGGCGCCCCGATTCCGCCGCGCCGGCGAACAGACCGCCGATTTCGCCTTGACCGAGCCGCCCGACGATGTCGGCGACGCTGGCCGGCGCGGGCGTCTGTCGCGCCGAGCGGCACGCCGCCAGAACCTCGAATTTCGAGTAGACGCGCCCTGTCGCGAAGGGGAAAGGCGCGTTTCGACCCAACGTTCGCGCCGCCTGCCGCGTGGCGTGCCGATGGAATTGCGCGGCCCCTATGCTGAGTCCCCCGTCATAGGGCGCGGGCGGCAGAAAAACGTCGCGCAGCCAAGGAAACCATTCCTGAATCTTGCCGACGATCTGGCAATTCAGGAAAAAGCCACCAGCCAGGCACAGGGCCCGCGTATCCGGCGTCACAGCCCCGGCGAGAAACGAGCGGGTCCATTCTTCCGAGCGCGCCTGCAACGCGGCGGCGAAATCGAAGCGGTCCTGTTCTGTGACGATGGCCGCGCGGGCGGAGGTCAGCCAGCGCCGGTAGGCCGCCGCCACATCGGCGTCCGCCCGCGCCTCCGGCGTCCGCCAGGGCTCTTCGACGGATAGAAGCGGCGCGAAGCGCGCCGGATCGCCGTAGGCGGCCATCGCCATGACGGTCCCTTCCTCGCCGAAGCGCATGCCAAGAACCTCGGTCGTGATCTGCGCCCAGGCAATGCCGGGCGAGGCCTGCGTCACCCATGACAGTGGGCGAATCTCCGGCCCGGCGCAGGCGAAGACGCCGCCAAACGTTGTCGTCCTCGGCCCCAGGCAGTCGCCGGACAGAAAATCCTTGCCGCCGCCGTCGAGCGTCGCGACGAGCGCGGTTTCGTGCGGCGACGAATAAAATGCGTTGGCGGCATGGGCCAGGTGGTGGCCGACGACCGTCACGTCGACATCGGGCCCCAGACAATGGTCGAGAAACGCCTCGATCTGCGCGCGATAGCCCCCGGCGGCGGTCTGATCCGCGACATTGTGGGGAAAAAGCGCCATGTGCCTCTGCGGGGCCAGCAACGCCGCTTCAAGGCGCGCCAGCAGGGCGGCGCGATCAGGCGACCCCGCCGCCCTGGCGCGCATGACGTCCTTGAGGGCCGGCGCGGCGAAATTGCCCTCGCATATGGCGATCGCGCCGCAGTCCCGGATCAGGCCGCTCGCGGCCTCGCCCTCGATTTCGAACAGTCCGAGCAAAGGATTGAGGCGCTCATGCTTCACCCGGCTGAAGCGTTCGACCTCGACGTGATGAACGCCGTCGCCATAGAAGCACCACGATGAATCATGGTTGGTGTCGGTCAGGCCCAGAACCCTGTCTTCCATCACGCGCGTCCAGTGTCCGGAATTCGATCTGATCGCGGAGATGCCCGCGGGGGCGGGACAATCGCACGCGCGCCACACCCGCGCAAACCCCCGGGGCCGGCGCCGGGTGCCGCCTTCTTTCAAACTCCTGCCGCGCCCGGCGTCCGCCGGGCGGGGGAGCGCGGACATGGTTAACCATTCCTTTCCTGCCGCATGCCAGGGTATTGTTCGATCCGGATGTGACACTTGAATCGATCTGCAATGCTCTCCATTTATCAGAAGCCGGAGACGGGGGCGCCGCACCTCCCGGGCTCGCCGCATGCCGCGCCTCGACAGGCGGAATGCGGACCGTCGATCGGCGATCGCCGGAGCGCCTTGAACGCTCGCGGCCGTGAAAGGACATCGAGATGACATCACAAAAGCCGCGCCCCGCTCCCGTGCCGGGAACCATCGACAGCTACCCCGTGCTGCCGTTGCGCGACATCGTCGTGTTTCCTCATATGATCGTGCCGCTCTTCGTCGGCCGCGAGAAGTCGATTCGCGCGCTCGAAGAAGTGATGAAGGCCGACAAGCTCATTCTGCTCGCGACCCAGATCAACGCCGCCGACGACGATCCGGCGACGGACGCGATCTTCGAGTCCGGCACGCTCGCGACCGTGCTCCAGCTTCTCAAGCTGCCCGACGGCACGGTGAAGGTGCTGGTTGAGGGGCAGGCGCGCGCCAGGGTGCGCCGCTACACCCGCACGGACGAATATTACGAGGCCGACGCCGAGGCGCTGGGCGACGATGCGGCCGACAAGGTCGAGGTCGAGGCTCTGGCCCGCTCCGTCGTCTCCGAGTTCGAGAGCTATGTGAAGCTCAACAAGAAGGTCTCGCCCGAGGTCGTCGCGGCGGTCTCGCAGATCGACGATTACGCCAAGCTCGCCGACACCATCGCCTCACATCTCGCGGTCAAGATCGTCGACAAGCAGGCCGTGCTGGAAATGACCTCCGTGCCGAAGCGGCTGGAGAAGTGCCTGGCGCTGATGGAGAGCGAAATCTCGGTCCTTCAGGTCGAGAAGCGCATCCGCACGCGCGTCAAGCGCCAGATGGAGAAAACGCAGCGCGAGTACTATCTCAACGAGCAGATGAAGGCGATCCAGAAGGAGCTTGGCGACGAGGACGGCAAGGACGACCTCGCCGAGCTTGAGGAGCGCATCAAGACCGTCAAGCTCTCGAAGGAAGCGCGCGACAAGGCGATGGCCGAGCTGAAGAAGCTGCGGCAGATGTCGCCCATGTCGGCTGAGGCGACGGTAGTGCGCAACTATCTCGACTGGCTGCTGTCAATTCCGTGGAACAAGCGCACGAAGGTCAAGAAGGATCTGAACAACGCCGAAGAGATCCTCGAAGCCGATCACTTTGGCCTCGAAAAGGTCAAGGAGCGCATCATCGAGTATCTGGCCGTGCAGCAGCGCGCCAACAAGCTCACCGGGCCGATCATCTGCCTCGTCGGCCCGCCCGGCGTCGGCAAGACCTCGCTCGGCAAGTCCATCGCCAGGGCGACGGGGCGCGAATTCGTGCGCATGTCGCTTGGCGGCGTGCGCGACGAGGCCGAGATTCGCGGCCACCGCCGCACCTATATCGGCTCGATGCCCGGTAAGCTCATCCAGTCGATGCGCAAGGCCAAATCGTCCAATCCGCTCTTCCTGCTCGACGAGATCGACAAGATGGGCATGGATTTCCGCGGCGATCCGTCGTCGGCCCTGCTGGAGGTGCTCGACCCCGAGCAGAATTCGACCTTCAACGACCATTACCTCGAGGTCGATTACGACTTGTCGAACGTGATGTTCGTGACGACGGCGAACACGCTCAACATCCCGGCGCCGCTGATGGATCGCATGGAGATCATCCGCATCGCCGGCTACACGGAGGACGAGAAGCTCGAAATCGCGCGCCGCCACCTGATTCCGGCTGCGATCAAGAAGCATGGTCTCGACGCGAAGGAATGGTCGATCGACGATTCCGGCCTGATGACGCTCATCCGGCGCTACACCCGCGAGGCCGGCGTTCGCAATCTGGAGCGCGAAATCTCCAACCTCGCGCGCAAGGCGGTGAAACAGATCCTCACCGACAAGCGCAAGACCGTGGCGGTGACCGCCGAAAACATCCCGGACTATCTCGGCGTGCCAAAATACCGCTATGGCGAGGCCGAGACCGAGGATCAGGTCGGCGTGGTCACGGGGCTCGCCTGGACCGAGGTCGGCGGCGAACTGCTGACGATCGAAGGCGTCATGATGCCCGGCAAAGGCCGCATGACGGTGACGGGCAACCTGAAGGACGTGATGAAGGAATCGATTTCGGCGGCGGCGTCCTACGTCCGCTCGCGCGCCGTTGATTTCGGCATCGAGCCACCCCTGTTCGACCGTCGCGACATCCACGTCCATGTGCCGGAGGGCGCGACGCCGAAAGACGGCCCCTCGGCCGGCGTGGCGATGGCGACCACCATTGTCTCGATCATGACCGGCATTCCGGTGCGCCGCGACATCGCCATGACCGGCGAGATCACGTTGCGGGGCAGGGTGCTGCCGATCGGCGGGCTGAAGGAGAAGCTGCTGGCCGCGTTGCGCGGCGGCCTGAAGAAGGTGCTGATCCCCGAGGAGAACGCCAAGGATCTCGCCGACATTCCCGTCGCGGTCAGGAACGCGCTGGAAATCGTGCCCGTTTCGCGGATGGACGAGGTTCTGCAGCACGCCCTCGTGCGTCAGCCGACCCCGATCCGGTGGGAGGAGGAGCTGCCCGCCAAGGCGCAGGCGCCCGCCGCAACCGACGACGACTCCGCCGGCGTCGTCGCCCATTGACCCGATGAACTGGCGTTGGAGGCCGCGATTCGCTTGAATCGCGGCCTTTTTCGCGCGCTGGCGCGTCGTATGAGGCTGTTTTACAAGCGTTTTATGTGCTCCTCGCTCGCTGCCCCTTGCGAATCAAGGGTTTTCTCCCGACAAATGGGTCACCGCAAAGCGGCGATTCCAAAACGGCGGCGGTCGGCCGGTCTCGGACCGGCGCCCCGAACAGCATCAGGTCAGACCGGACCTGGCATGTGGCGCGCGCGCCGTCAGCCGCGCGCTGATAGTCAACTCGGACACAGGATTTTCCCAATGAACAAGATGGACCTCATCGAACACGTCGCCGGCCAGACCGACATGTCGAAGGCCGCCGCGGGCGCCGCCATCGACGCCGTCATCGAGGGCATCACCAAGGCGCTGCGCAAGGGCGACGAAGTGCGCCTCGTCGGCTTCGGCACCTTCTCGGTCAAGAAGCGCGCCGCCGGCAAGGGCCGCAATCCGGCGACGGGCCAGGAGATCAAGATTCCGGCCTCCAAGAACGCCCGCTTCAAGGCCGGCGCCGCCCTCAAGGCCGCCGTCAACAAGAAGTAAGCGCCTTCCGGCTTCCGGGACCAACGCGGATACGGGGCCGGCTTCAGGGAAGCCGGCCTTCGCTTTTTTGGCGGGCCTTGCGCCGGACGAACGCCGCCCATAGAACGGGAGCTCCGGGCGGTTAGCTCAGTTGGTAGAGCATCTCGTTTACACCGAGAGGGTCGGCGGTTCGAGCCCGTCACCGCCCACCATCGCCGCAGGAGAGCGAAAGGCGTGCGCAAGTCCATTCCGCTCAGTATCGCGTTCGTTTCGATCGCGCTTGTGGCCGCGGCGGCGCCCGCGCGCGCCGACATGCGTTTTCGCGTTGTCGCCATGTCGTCGGGCGGGCCGCGTGTGATTGCCGCCGATGGCCAGATCACGCGCTCAACCATGGACGACTTTCGCGCGTTTCTCCTCACGCAGCGCGGGACGCCCGGGCTGCGCACCGTCGTCTACCTGCATTCGCCCGGCGGCAGCGTCGCCGGCGCCATGAAGCTCGGCGAGGCCTTTCGCCGCATCGGCGCCGGCGTGGTCGTCGCCCGCATGATCGGCGGCGATGATTCGCGCCCCGGCCAGACGACGGTCGGCGGCTGTTTCTCCGCCTGCGTCTATGCGCTCATGGGCGGCGCGCGGCGCGCCGTGCCGGCCGGCAGCCTTGTTGGCGTCCACAAGATGTACGCTTTCACGGCCGGCGCCGACCCCTCCGGGGATTCGGGCGCGCGGCGGCGCGACTTCGACGACGGCGCCGTCGCCGGCGCTCTGGCGCGCTACGCCCGGCGGATGGGCGTGAGTCGCGAACTCGTCGAGCGCGCCGAGCGCTCGTCGCCGGACGCGGTCCACATGCTGAGCCGGAGCGAAATCCGCCGCTGGCGGCTGGGCGGGGCAGGGCTCTGATTTTTCACGGGCATCGACCCATGGCCGACAAAAATCGGCTTTACCGCTTGACTTGGTCCGCCGCCTATCTTATCCGGGCCTCCTCCGACGGCGATGCGCAAGCGACGCCTCCGCGGGGGAGTAGCTCAGTTGGTTAGAGCGCCGGCCTGTCACGCCGGAGGTCGCGGGTTCGAGCCCCGTCTCTCTCGCCATTTCCCATATCGATCATTAAAATCGCGAGGTCATTCCATCGCGTTATGTCGTTGCCGGACAGAGCCGCGCGGAATAGTCTGCAAAAATGCCACGTACCGCGACTCGCCAAAAAACGAACACCCAATTCTCTTTGTTCGATATTGAGCCGCCCGTGTCATCGCAACGCGCGATACCTGTTAAAAATACGGGCAATATCGATGGATTTCTTGATGAAATCAGATGCTTTGACGCGTTTGGAGCAAAGACGGTCGAACTGCTTGATGAGGGTATACCTTATTTTATAAACGAGTTTTGGACGTCCGGTCAGCGCCGATCACACTCCATTCACGAGATCAGCTATCGCGCATGTTTCAAGGCGCAATTGCCGGAATTTTTCATTGCGCGCCTGACGCAGCCCGACGACGTCGTCTTTGATCCGTTCATGGGGCGCGGCACGACACCGGTTCAGGCCGCTCTTATGGGCCGCGCCGCGTTTGGAAACGACATCAACCCGTTGTCTGTGATGCTGACCCGTCCGCGCTTGCGCCCTGTCTCGCTGAACGCTGTAGTCGCGGCATTTGAAACAGTCGATTGGTCAAGCGGCACGATCGAGAGCGACGACCTTCTCGCTTTTTATCACCCCGCCACGTTGCGTCGTCTGGAGGCGCTTCGACGCTGGCTCGATGTGCGCAAGTCTGACTTGGTTGCGGACTGGATACGAATGGTCGCGATCAACCGGCTCTCCGGACACTCTCCGGGTTTCTTTTCGGGCCGCTCGATGCCGCCAAACCAGGCCGTTTCTGTTAAAGCCCAGCTCAAGATAAATGCGAAGCTTGGGGTTAAGCCGCCCGAACGCGATGTCGCCAGCGTGATTTTGAAAAAGTCCCGATCGTTGCTGCGCGATGGTCAGGCGCCGTCTCGGGTGCTTTCCAGTCTCCATACGGGTCCCGCTTGGCATATTCCGTCCCTTCCCGACGGCTCGGTGTCGCTTGTCGTCACGTCTCCGCCCTTTCTAGATATCGTCCAATATGCGGCTGACAACTGGCTGAGATGCTGGTTCGCCGGCATCAATCCGGATTCGGTTGCGATCGCCCAGCACCGAACGGAAGCCGCTTGGGAAGGCATGGTCCGCGCTACGCTCGGGGAGCTTGCGCGCGTGACTCGTCCCGGCGGACACATCGCATTTGAGGTCGGAGAGGTTCGCAAGGGGAGCGTCTTGCTTGAGCGTCTGGTCTGGAGAGCGGCAGAGTGTCTGCCATTTGATCGCCTTGCCGTGATTGTAAATCAACAGGAGTTCACGAAGACCGCAAACTGTTGGGGTGTTTCGAATAACGTTTCAGGAACAAATACAAATCGTATAGTGATTTTACGTCGCAGGTAGTATCTAGATGAACGATAAAGAAAGACTCCTTGTTCTTGAGAACGTTTTGGCGCAGATGCTGAGGCCTGTGCGCGGCGTGCCGTTCAGTGTGATCATTCGATCTCTGGCGGACAAGGATGTTCTCAAGTTTGACGCCAGGGACGAGAACGATGCCGCCTTGCTGACAAAACTGAAGGCCGCCATTGGTTTTGCGGCGAGTGAGGTTGCGGACAACCCGATTCGGAGGCCACGTCCCAACGAAGTCGGCAATGATATCGAAGCATTCGTTCTCCGTGGCCTTAAGAAGGCCGAACTGACGGCGATGCGCCCGACTTCCGTCGACGGGCGAGCTAAATCGACCGGTTATCCAGATATTCTCGTTTTTGACGATGCCGGTCGACCAACCTACGTGGAGTGTAAAATTTTTGCGCATGCCGGCGCGCTGACAACCATGCGTTCTTTTTATTTGTCTCCATCGGAATCGTTCAAGGTGGCGCATTCGGCTCGCCATCTACTGCTGGCTTTCGGAATGTCTGCGGAGGCGATTTCCGGTTCACGTGATTCCCTTTACAGTCCATGCTCTTACAAGTTGATCGACCTTCACGATTTAAGCTGCGACGTGAAATACGAGTTCAACTCAGACAACAGACGTTTATATGCGCCTGGCCTCGTGTTGCTTGAGGGTTTACTTAAAGAGGTCTAAACGCGCGCGCGGATCGCTGACATCGACGGTATCAACGTTTCTTCTATGTCAGGGCGCTTGGGAGCGTTCGTGAAGCGTCGGCCTGTCACGCCGGAGGTCGCGGGTTCGAGCCTCGTCTCTCTCGCCATTTTCCATCATATCATGATATTTATCAAGCCGTTTCGCGGCGTGCGCGAACGGGCGCCGGACCCTGGCCGATAGGCTGATACGACGGGCTTCCATCTTGCGCGCTCCGACGCACTGCGATACGGATCGCAGCGGTCGCCGGGCCTGCCGCCGCGTTGTCTACGCGCCTCTCGCCTCGACGACGCCAGCCTTGGGTCGGTCCATGTCGAGCCTCTTCGATCAATATTTGCCACTCGCCATTTTCATGGCGATCGCCGCGGTCATCGCCGCCGTGCTGCTCGTGGCGCCGTTCCTGGTCGCCTACAAGGCGCCGGACGCCGAGAAACTCTCCGCCTATGAATGCGGGTTCAACGCCTTCGACGACGCGCGCATGAAGTTCGACGTGCGCTTCTATCTGGTGTCGCTGCTGTTCATCATCTTCGATCTCGAGGTGGCGTTCCTGTTTCCCTGGGCCGTGGCCTTCAGGGAGGTGGGCGCGCTCGGGTTCTGGTCGATGATGGTCTTCCTCGGCGTGCTGACCATCGGCTTCGTCTATGAATGGAAGAAGGGAGCCCTCGAATGGGATTGAACCAGCCCACCGAGACGGCGATCGCCCGCGCCCCGCGCGGCATTCTCGACCCGCGCACCGGCAAGCCCGTCGGCGCCAACGACCCGTTCTTCATCGACGTCAACAATCAGTTGGCCGACAAGGGCTTTCTCGTCACCTCGACCGACGAGTTGATCACCTGGGCGCGCACCGGCTCGCTGATGTGGATGACGTTCGGCCTCGCCTGCTGCGCCGTCGAGATGATGCAGGCGGCCATGCCGCGCTACGACGTCGAGCGATTCGGCTTCGCCCCGCGCGCCAGCCCGCGCCAGTCCGACGTGATGATCGTCGCCGGCACGCTGACCAACAAAATGGCTCCGGCGCTGCGCAAGGTCTATGATCAGATGCCCGAGCCGAGATATGTGATCTCGATGGGCTCCTGCGCCAACGGCGGCGGCTATTACCATTACAGCTATTCGGTGGTGCGCGGTTGCGACCGCGTCGTGCCGGTCGACGTCTATGTGCCGGGCTGCCCGCCGTCGGCCGAGGCGCTCGTCTACGGCATTCTGCTGCTGCAGAAGAAGATCCGCCGCGTCGGCACGATCGAGCGCTGAGACGTCGGGACTGACGCCCGTCAAGGCGCCGGCCCCGCGAACAACAGATGGTCCCGCCGCCCGTCGTGGCGCGGCAAGAGATGGCGAGTGAGATGGACGAATCGCTGAAAAGCCTCGGAGCGACGATTTCGCAGAAGCTCCCCGGCGCGGTGGCCGACGTGAAATTCGCCTGGGGCGAACTCACGCTGACGGTCGATCCGGCGCGACTGGTCGAAGTCGCGACCTTCCTGCGCGACGACGCCGATTGCCTCTTCGTTTGCTTCATCGACACGACGGCCGTCGATTGGCCGGCGCGCGCCAAACGTTTCGACGTCGTGACGCATCTGCTGTCGCCCAGGCACAACATTCGCGTCCGCGTGAAATGCGAGACGGACGAGGAGACGCCCGTGCCGTCGCTCATTTCCGTCTGGCCGGCGGCCGGCTGGTTTGAGCGCGAGGCCTACGACATGTATGGCGTCATCTTCGACGGCCATCCCGACCTGCGCCGCATGCTCACCGACTACGGCTTTGAGGGGCATCCGCTGCGCAAGGACTTCCCGATGACGGGCTATGTCGAGGTGCGCTACGACGACGAGCAGAAGCGCGTCGTCTATGAGCCGGTGAAGCTGACGCAGGAATTCCGCAGCTTCGATTTCCTCTCGCCGTGGGAGGGGGCGCCCGAATACGTCCTTCCGGGCGACGAAAAAGCCAAGGCGTGACGGGGAGCAGGGCAGGATCATGACCGAGCACAACGTCCGCAATTTTTCGATCAACTTTGGCCCGCAGCATCCGGCCGCCCACGGCGTTTTGCGCCTTGTGCTGGAGCTGGACGGCGAGGTGGTCGAGCGCGTCGATCCGCATATCGGCCTGCTGCATCGCGGCACCGAAAAGCTGATGGAGGCGCGCACCTACCTCCAGAACGTGCCGTATTTCGACCGGCTCGACTATTGCGCGCCGATGAATCAGGAGCACGCTTTCTGCCTCGCCATCGAGAAGCTGCTCGACGTCGAGGTTCCGCGCCGCGGCCAGTTGATCCGCGTGCTCTATTCCGAGATTGGCCGCATCCTGTCGCATCTGCTCAACGTGACGACGCAGGCGATGGACGTCGGCGCGCTCACGCCCCCGGTCTGGGGGTTCGAGGAGCGCGAGAAGCTGATGGTGTTCTACGAGCGCGCCTGCGGCGCCCGCATGCACGCCAATTATTTCCGCCCCGGCGGCGTCGCCCGCGACATCCCGGTCAAGCTCATCGAGGACATCGGCGAATGGTGCGATCCGTTCCTGAAAGTGCTCGACGATCTGCATAACCTCTTCATCGAGAACCGCATCTTCAAGCAGCGCAACGTCGACATCGGCGTCGTCACGCTGGACGAGTGCTGGAAATGGGGCTTCTCCGGCGTCATGGTGCGCGGCTCAGGCGCGCCGTGGGACTTGCGCAAGTCGCAGCCCTACGAACTCTATGAAGAGATGGAGTTCGACATTCCGGTCGGCCGCCATGGCGATTGCTACGATCGCGCCGTGCTGCGCATGGAAGAGATGCGCCAGTCCGTGCGCATCATGAAGCAATGCATCGCCAGGCTGCTGGCGCCGGCCGGGCAGGGGCCCGTGCTGACGCAGAACCACAAGATCACGCAGCCGTCGCGCAAGGACATGAAGCGCTCGATGGAGGCGCTGATCCATCATTTCAAGCTGTTCACCGAGGGCTTCAAGACGCCCGCCGGCGAGGTCTATGCGGCCGTCGAGGCGCCCAAGGGCGAATTCGGCGTCTACCTTGTCTCCGACGGCGGCGACCGACCCTACAAGTGCAAGATCCGCGCGCCCGGCTTCGCCCATCTGCAATCGATGGACTTCATGTGCCGGGGCCACATGCTGGCCGACGTCGCCGCGATCCTCGGATCGCTCGACATCGTCTTCGGCGAAGTGGACCGGTGAGGCGCGAGCGCGACGCGAGGAGTTGATTGACGATGGCCGTTCGTAGACTGGCGCAGCAACAGCCCGAGAGCTTCGACTTCACGCCCGAGAATCTGGCGTGGGCGAAGACCATCATCGCGCGCTATCCGGAAGGCCGTCAGGCCTCCGCCATCATCCCGCTGCTGTGGCGGGCGCAGGCCCAGAACGCCTACTGGCTGCCGAAAGCCGCGATCGAGAAGGTGGCCGACATGCTCGGCATGCCCTATCTGCGCGCGCTGGAGGTGGCGACCTTCTACTCGATGTTCAACCTCGAGCCGGTCGGCAAGTTCTTCATCCAGCTCTGCGGCACTACGCCCTGCATGCTGCGCGGCTCCAACGATCTCAAGACCGCGTTGCAGAAGCGCGTCGGCGCCGAGCGCGGGATTTCCGCCGACGGCATGTTCTCCTGGCTTGAGGTCGAGTGCCTCGGCGCCTGCTCCAACGCGCCCATGGCCCAGATCAACGACGATTATTACGAGGATCTGACGCCGGAGTCGCTCAACGCGCTGCTCGACGATCTTGCCGCCGGCCGCCCGGTGAAGAAGGGCTCGCAGATCGGCCGCGTCTGCTCCGAGCCGGAGCCCGAGGGCGGCAGGCTGTCGGCGCTGGTCGACTTCTACGGAATCGACGGCCGCTCCGGGCCGCATTCCGTCCCCGCAGACAAGAAGTGAGGCGCTGACGATGCTCGCGGACAAGGATCGCATCTTCACGAACCTCTATGGCTACGGCGACTGGCGCCTCAAGGGCGCGCAGGCGCGCGGCGCCTGGGACAACACGAAGGGCCTGCTGGAAAAGGGCAAGGACTGGATCATCAACGAAATGAAGGCCTCGGGCCTGCGCGGCCGCGGCGGCGCCGGTTTCCCCACCGGCCTGAAATGGTCGTTCATGCCCAAGCGCGATGCCGCGCGCCCGTCCTATCTCGTCGTCAACGCCGACGAATCGGAGCCCGGCACCTGCAAGGACCGCGAAATCCTGCGCAACGATCCGCATCTGCTGATCGAGGGCTGCATGATCGCCTCCTTCGCCATGGAGGCCAACGCCTGCTACATTTACGTGCGCGGCGAATATATTCACGAGCGCGAGCGCCTGCAGGCGGCCGTCGACGAGGCCTATGAGGCCCGCCTGATCGGCAAGGACAACATCCACGGCTATCCGTTCGACCTCTACGTCCATCACGGCGCCGGCGCCTATATCTGCGGCGAGGAGACTGCGCTGCTCGAAAGCCTTGAGGGCAAGAAAGGCATGCCGCGCCTGAAGCCGCCGTTCCCGGCCAATATGGGCCTCTACGGCTGCCCGACCACGGTCAACAACGTCGAGTCGATCGCCGTCGCGCCGACCATCCTGCGTCGCGGCGCCTCGTGGTTCTCGTCCTTCGGCCAGAAGAACAACGCCGGCACCAAGCTTTTCTGCGTCTCCGGCCACGTCAACAAGCCGTGCAATGTCGAAGAGGCGATGTCGATTCCCTTCCGCGAACTGATCGACCGTCATTGCGGCGGCGTGCGCGGCGGCTGGGACAATCTGCTCGCAGTCATCCCCGGCGGCTCGTCGGTGCGCTGCGTGCCGGCCGATCAGATCATCGATTGCCCGATGGATTTCGACTCGCTCGGCAAGCTACGCTCGGGCCTCGGCACGGCGGCGGTCATCGTCATGGACAAGTCGACCGACATCGTCCGCGCCATCGCCCGCCTGTCAGCGTTCTACAAGCACGAGAGCTGCGGCCAATGCACGCCCTGCCGCGAAGGCACGGGCTGGATGTATCGCGTCATGCAGCGCATGGCGGAGGGCCGCGCGCAGAAGCGCGAGATCGACATGCTGCTCGACGTGACGAAACAGGTCGAGGGCCATACGATTTGCGCGCTGGGCGACGCGGCGGCCTGGCCGATCCAGGGCCTCATCACGCATTTCCGCCACGAGATCGAAAAGCGCATCGACGATTATGCGGCCAACCCGCATAGCGATCCGGTGCGCGTGGCGGCGGAGTGAACTGAATTTCCGCGCGCCGGTTCGCGCGGGCGTAGGAACGAGCTTCCCGGCCGCAGGGCCGAAACGGGCTGAAGGGTAAGGACAAGTCTCGATGGCCAAGATCAGCATCGATGGCGTCGAAATCGACGTACCGGCCGAATACACGCTGTTGCAGGCGTGTGAAGAGGCCGGGAAGGAGATTCCGCGCTTCTGCTATCACGAGCGCCTGTCGGTCGCCGGCAATTGCCGCATGTGCCTCGTCGAGGTGAAGGGCGGCCCGCCCAAGCCGACGGCCTCCTGCGCCATGGCGGTCAAGGATTTGCGCCCCGGCCCCAACGGCGAGGCGCCGATCGTCCTCACCAATTCGCCGATGGTCAGGAAGGCCCGCGAAGGCGTGATGGAGTTCCTGCTCATCAACCATCCGCTCGATTGCCCGATCTGCGATCAGGGCGGCGAGTGCGATCTTCAGGATCAGGCGGTCGCCTTCGGCATCGACGGCTCGCGCTTCGGCGAGAACAAGCACGCGGTCGCCAACAAATATATCGGCCCGCTGGTCAAGACCGAGATGACGCGCTGCATTCATTGCACGCGCTGCGTCCGCTTCACGGCGGAGGTCGCCGGCACCTGCGACATGGGCGCCATCGGCCGCGGCGAGGACACCGAGATCACCACCTATCTCGAAACCGCGATGACCTCGGAATTGCAGGGCAACGTCGCCGATCTCTGCCCGGTCGGCGCGTTGCTGCCGCGCCCGCAGAATTTCCGCGCCCGTCCGTGGGAATATGTGAAGACCGAAACGATCGACGTGATGGACGCGCTCGGCTCCGCCATTCGCGTCGACACGCGCGGCCGCGAGGTCATGCGCATCATGCCGCGCCTCAATGAGGACGTGAACGAGATCTGGATTTCCGACAAGACCCGGCAGGTCGTCGACGGCCTGCGCGCCCAGCGTCTCGACCGCCCCTATGTGCGCGAGGCCGGCAAGCTGCGCGCCGCGAGCTGGGCGGAGGCCTTCGCCGCCATCGCCGCGAAGGTGAAGGCGACGAAGCCGGAGCGCGTCGGCGCGCTCGCCGGCGATCTCGCCAGCGTCGAGGAGATGTTCGCGCTCAAGGCGCTCATGGACAAGCTCGGCGTCGTCAACATCGATTGCCGTCAGGACGGAACGACGTTGCATCCCGCCCACGGCCGCGCCTCGTACATTTTCAACGCGACGGTCGCCGGGATCGAGCAGGCCGACGCGATCCTGATCGTCGGCTCCAATCCGCGCCGGGAATCGCCGGTCCTCAACGCCCGCATCCTCAAGCGCTGGCGTCAGGGCGGCGCGCGGATCGCGTTGATCGGCGAACAGGCCGATCTGACCTATCCCGTCGAATATCTCGGCGCCGGCCCCGACACGCTGGCGAACCTCGGCGCCTTCGGCGACGCGCTGGCCAGGGCCGCGAGGCCGTTGGTCATCGTCGGGCAGGGGGCGCTCGCCCGCGCCGACGGCCTCGCCATTCTCGCGGCGGCTTCCAAACTGGCGCAGCGCGACGGCTGGAACGGGCTTTGCGTTCTGCACACGGCGGCGTCGCGCGTCGGCGGCCTCGACATCGGCTTCACGCCGGGAGAGGGCGGCCTCGATGCGGGCGCCATGGCGCAGGCCGGCGCGCTCGACGTGCTGTTCAACCTCGGCGCCGACGAGATCGACGTCGCGCCCGGCGCCTTCATGATCTATCAGGGCTCGCACGGCGACAAGGGCGCGCATCGCGCCGACGTCATCCTGCCCGGCGCGGCCTATACCGAGAAGTCGGGCACCTGGGTCAACACCGAGGGCCGGGTTCAGGTCGGCCAGCGCGCCGCCTTCCCGCCGGGCGACGCCCGCGAGGATTGGGCGATCCTGCGCGCGCTCTCCGACGCGCTGGGCCAGCGTTTGCCCTTCGATTCGCTGGCCGCGCTACGCGCCGCGCTGTGCGCCGCGCATCCCGGCATGGCCGGGAACGGCGCCATTCCCGCGTCCGGCCCGGCGCACCTGACCGAAGGCGCGCCCGGCAAGGCGCCCTTCGTTAACGCGGTTCAGAATTTCTACTTCACCAACCCCATCGCCCGCGCTTCGGCGGTGATGGCGGAATGTTCGGCCCTGGCGCAGTCGCGGCTGCGTCAGGCGGCGGAATAAGAGGGAGCCGACAACGTGATGGACTGGTTGCTTCCTCTGCTCATCGTGGTGGCCAAGACGCTGGCGATCCTCATCGTCCTGCTCGTCTACATCGCCTTCATGCTGCTCGCCGACCGCAAGATCTGGGCGGCGGTGCAATTGCGGCGCGGCCCCAACGTCGTCGGCCCCTGGGGATTGCTGCAATCCTTCGCCGACATGTTCAAATTCGTCTTCAAGGAGCCGACGATCCCGTCCGGCGCCAACAAGGGCGTGTTCATCATCGCGCCCTTCGTGCTGGCGACGCTGTCGCTGGCGGCCTGGGCGGTCATTCCGGTCAACGACGGCTGGGCGGTCGCTGACCTCAACGTCGGCATCCTCTACATCCTGGCGATTTCCTCGCTCGGCGTGTATGGCGTCATCATGGGCGGCTGGGCGTCCAACTCGAAATACCCGTTCCTGGCGGCGCTGCGTTCGGCCGCGCAGATGGTGTCCTATGAAGTCTCCATCGGCTTCGTCATCATCACCGTGCTGCTCTGCGCCGGTTCATTGAACCTCAACGACATCGTCAAGGCGCAGGACACGAAGTTCGGTGCGCTGGGCTGGTATTGGCTGCCGCTGTTCCCGATGTTCGTCATCTTCTTCATCTCGGCCCTGGCCGAGACGAACCGGCCGCCCTTCGATCTGGTCGAGGCCGAGTCCGAACTCGTCGCCGGCTTCATGGTCGAATACGGCTCGACGCCGTATCTGCTGTTCATGCTCGGCGAATACGTGGCCATCATGACCATGTGCGCGCTGACGACGATCCTGTTCCTCGGCGGCTGGCTGCCGCCGATCCCGGTGGCGCCCTTCACCTGGGTGCCGGGCGTGATCTGGTTCATCCTGAAAATGTCGGCGGTTTTCTTCATGTTCGCCATGGTGAAGGCCTTCGTCCCGCGCTACCGCTACGATCAGCTCATGCGCCTCGGCTGGAAAGTGTTCCTGCCGCTGTCGCTGGCCATGGTGGTGTTGGTGGCGCTCGTTCTGCATCTCACCGGATGGGGCGGAGCGAACTGAATGGCTTTTTCTCTCGCCGGCCTGATCGGCGCCTGCATCGGCTTCATTCTCGGTCTCGTCGACTACAAGGCGGTCGGCGGGATCCTTGAGGCGAAGATGCGCGAGAGAATCCGCCCCGCCGATCAGGCCGGGCGTGAGAGTTTGGAGAGCAGGATCCGTCTGGTGCGGCGGGCCCTGTTCGTGACGACGGTGATCGGGTTCCCGATCGTGGGCTATCTCTTCGGCGCCACGCTCGGAACCAATTGAAACAAGGCGCGCGGCGATCCGCGCGAGAGGAACGGAACATGAGGCTCGATCAGGCTGCCAAAGCCCTCTTCCTGAAGGAGTTCGTCGGCGCGTTCGTGCTGTCGATGCGCTATCTCTTCAAGCCGAAGGCGACCCTGAACTACCCGCATGAGAAGAATCCGACCTCGCCGCGTTTCAGGGGCGAGCACGCCCTGCGCCGCTATCCCAACGGCGAGGAGCGCTGCATCGCCTGCAAATTGTGCGAGGCGATCTGCCCGGCGCAGGCCATCACCATCGAGGCCGGCCCGCGCCGTAACGATGGCACGCGCCGCACCACGCGCTACGACATCGATATGGTGAAGTGCATCTACTGCGGCTTTTGTCAGGAGGCCTGCCCGGTCGACGCCATCGTCGAGGGGCCGAACCAGGAATTCGCGGTCGAGACCCGCGAGGAATTGTTCTACGACAAGCAGCGCCTGCTGGAGAACGGCGCGCGCTGGGAGCGGGAGCTGGCGCGCAACATCGTCATGGACGCGCCCTACCGCTGAGACGAAGGCAGGGCGGGCCTTGCCCGCGCTGCGCGATGAATTGAAAGGCGCCCGAAGCGGCGTCTGAACCGGGGAAAAAACCGTCGCGGGGCGCTTCCGGCGCCCTCCGAGGGAAGACGAGGTCAAAGACGATGACAGTCGCCGCCGCCTTCTTCTATCTGTTCTCGACCGTCATGATCGCCTCGGCGTTCATGGTGATCGCGGCGCGCAACCCCGTGCATTCGGTGTTGTATCTCATCCTTGCCTTCTTCAACGCCGCGGGCCTGTTCCTGCTGATGGGCGCGGAGTTCCTGGCGATGCTGCTCATCGTCGTCTATGTCGGCGCGGTGGCGGTGCTGTTCCTCTTCGTCGTGATGATGCTCGACGTGGATTTCGCCGAACTGAAGCAGGGCTTCCTGCAATATCTGCCCATCGGCGCGCTGATCGGCGCGGTCGTGCTGATCGAGCTGGCGCTGGTCGTCGGCGCCTGGACGTTCGCGCCGCAGAAGGCCGCCGTCGCGGCGCCGGCCATTTCCGGCATGTCGAACACCGAGGCGCTCGGCCGCATTCTCTATACCGACCACATCTATCTGTTCCAGGCGGCCGGCCTCGTGCTGCTGACGGCGATGATCGGCGCCATCGTGCTGACCTTGCATCACCGTCCCAACGTCAAGCGTCAGGACATGGCCAAACAGGCCGCCCGCACGCCGGAAGAGGCGATGGAAATCCGCAAGGTGCCTTCGCGGCAAGGCGTTTGAGGAGAGCGCGAAAATGGTTATCGGCCTCACCCAATATCTCGTCGTCGCGGCGGTGCTGTTCACTCTCGGCGTGCTTGGCATCATTCTCAACCGCAAGAACATCATCATCATCCTGATGTCGGTCGAGTTGATCCTGCTGTCGGTCAACATCAACCTCGTCGCCTTCTCGACCTTCTCGAAGGATTTGACGGGACAGGTTTTCGCCCTGTTCATTCTCACCGTCGCCGCGGCGGAAGCGGCGATCGGCCTCGCCATCCTCGTCACCTATTATCGCAACCGCGGCTCGATCGCGGTCGAAGACATCAACATGATGAAGGGCTGAGCGGACAATGTACGTCGCAATCGTCTTCCTCCCCCTTCTGGGCTTCCTGATCGCCGGCCTGTTCGGCCGCGCGCTTGGCGAGCGCCCGTCGGAAATCATCACCACCTCGCTGCTGTTCGTTTCGGCCGCGCTGTCGTGGATCGCCTTCAGCCAGGTCGCGCTCGGCTCCGCGCCGATGTCCGTGCCGGTCATCTCGGAATGGATCGTCTCGGGCGACGTCAAGGTGAACTGGGCCTTGCGCGTCGACAGCCTGACGGCGGTCATGCTCGTCGTCGTCACCACCGTGTCGGCGCTCGTGCATCTCTATTCGATCGGCTACATGCACGAGGATCCTGCGCGTCAGCGGTTCTTCGGCTATCTGTCGCTGTTCACCTTCGCCATGCTGATGCTGGTGACGGCCGACAATCTGGTGCAGATGTTCTTCGGTTGGGAGGGCGTCGGTCTCGCCTCGTATCTGCTCATCGGCTTCTGGTATGAGAAGCCCTCGGCCAACGCCGCCGCCATCAAGGCCTTCGTCGTCAACCGCGTCGGCGACTTCGGTTTCGCGCTCGGCATTTTCCTTGTCTTTTTCCTCACCAATTCGGTCGCGCTCGATCAGGTCTTCGCCGCGGCGCCCGGCCTCGTCGGCAAGCAGATCCATGTCTTCGGCATGGATGTCGACGCGCTGACCATCACCTGCCTGCTGCTGTTCATGGGCGCGATGGGCAAGTCGGCGCAGTTCCTGCTGCACACCTGGCTGCCGGACGCGATGGAGGGTCCGACGCCGGTCTCCGCCCTCATCCATGCCGCGACCATGGTCACCGCCGGCGTGTTCATGGTGGCGCGTCTGTCGCCGCTGTTCGAACTGGCGCCCGTCGCGCTCGGCGTCGTCACGGTCATTGGCGCGATCACCGCGCTCTTCGCCGCCACCGTCGGCCTGGTGCAGAACGACATCAAGCGCGTCATCGCCTATTCCACCTGCTCGCAGCTCGGCTACATGTTTGTCGCGCTCGGCCTCGGTGGCTATGCGATCGGCATTTTCCACCTGTTCACGCACGCCTTCTTCAAGGCGCTGCTGTTCCTCGGCGCCGGCTCGGTCATCCACGCGATGCATCACGAGCAGGATATGCGCAATATGGGCGGCCTGGCGAAATACATTCCGGGCACGTTCTGGATGATGACCATCGGCACCTTCGCGCTGACGGGCTTCCCGCTCACCGCCGGCTTTTTCTCGAAGGACGCGATCATCGAGGCTGCTTACGCAGCGCAGAAGCCTGGCGCCGTCTTCGCCTTCCTCTGCGTCGTGATCGCCGCCGGCCTCACCTCGTTTTACTCCTGGCGCCTCGTGTTCCTGACCTTCTTCGGCGAGGAGCGCTGGGGCAAGCACGCCGCGCACGGGGCTGACGCGCATGGTCACGACGACCATGGCCGCGCCGCGCACGCGCACGACGATCACGGCCACGACCACGGCCATGACCACACGCCGCACGAGTCGCCGGCGGTGATGATGTGGCCGCTCTATGTGCTGGCCGCGGGCGCCCTGTTCGCCGGTCTCGCCTTCAAGGATTTCTTCATCGGCGCCGGCTTCGCGGAATTCTGGAAGTCTTCGCTGTTCATCGCGAAGGACAACAAAATTCTGGAAGCGATGCACCATGTGCCGCATTGGGTGGCCATGGCGCCCTTCGTCATGATGTCGCTCGGCTTCCTTGTGGCGGCCTACGCCTATGTCTGGCGGCCGGGAACGGCCGATCGTTGGGCCAAAGCCAATCCGCTGCTTTACAGGTTCTTCCTGAACAAGTGGTATTTCGACGAGTTGTACGACTTCCTGTTCGTGCGCCCGGCCTTCTGGCTCGGCCGCCTGTTCTGGAAGGGCGGCGACGGACGCATCATCGACGGTCTCGGCCCTGACGGCGTCGCCGCGCGCGTGCTCGACGTCACCGGCCGCGCGGTCAAGCTGCAATCCGGCTACGTCTATCACTACGCTTTCGCGATGCTCATCGGCGTCGCGGCTTTCATCACCTGGTATCTGGTCGGCGGGGTGCGCTGATATGTTCGGCTTCGGCATTCTTTCTGGCCTCGTCTTCCTGCCGCTTCTCGGCGCGCTGGCCATTCTCGTTCTGCCCGGCGGCGACGCGGAGGCGACGAAACGCAACGCGCGCTGGATCGCGCTGTGGACGACGCTCATCGTGTTCGTGCTGTCGCTGGTCGCCTGGGGCCGGTTCGATCCCGCGTCCGCCGCCTTCCAGCTCGTCGAGGAGAAGGGCTGGATCGGCTCGGGCCTCGTCTACAAGCTCGGCGTCGACGGCATATCCATGCCCTTCGTGGTGCTGACGGCCTTCCTCATGCCGTTCTGCATCGCCGCCTCATGGGAGTCGATCCAGACGCGCGTCAAGGAATATATGATCGCCTTCCTCGTGCTGGAGACGCTGATGATCGGCGTGTTCTGCGCGCTCGATCTCGTGCTGTTCTACCTGTTCTTCGAGGGCGGCCTCATCCCGATGTTCCTCATCATCGGCGTCTGGGGCGGCAAGCGCCGCATCTACGCCAGCTTCAAGTTCTTCCTCTACACGCTCGTCGGCTCGCTGCTGATGCTGCTCGCCATCATGGCGATGTACAACATCGCCGGCACGACCGACATCACCGTGCTGCTGAAGACGAAGTTCGACGCCGGCCTGCAGAAATGGCTGTGGCTGGCCTTCTTCGCCTCCTTCGCGGTGAAGATGCCGATGTGGCCGGTCCACACCTGGCTGCCCGACGCCCACGTCGAGGCGCCGACGGCCGGCTCGGTCATTCTGGCCGGCATCCTGCTGAAGATGGGCGGCTACGGCTTCATCCGCTTCTCGCTGCCGATGTTCCCCGACGCGTCGCAATATTTCGCGCCGCTCGTCTACGCCATGTCGATCATCGCCATCGTCTACACCTCGCTGGTGGCGCTGGTGCAGGAGGACATGAAGAAGCTGATCGCCTATTCGTCCGTCGCCCATATGGGCTTCGTGACCATGGGGCTGTTCGCCATGAACCAGCAGGGCGTGCAGGGCGCGATCTTCCAGATGGTGTCGCACGGCCTTGTCTCGGGCGCGCTCTTCCTCTGCGTCGGCGTCGTCTACGACCGTCTGCACACGCGCGACATATCGGCCTATGGCGGCGTGGCGCGCAACATGCCGCTCTACGCCGTGGCGCTGATGGTCTTCACCATGGCCAATGTCGGCCTGCCGGGCACCTCCGGCTTCGTCGGCGAGTTCCTGACGCTGCTCGGCGCCTTCCGCGCCAATAGCTGGGTCGCGTTCTTCGCCACGACGGGCGTCATCCTGTCGGCCGCCTATGCGCTCTATCTCTACCGCCGCATCGCCTTCGGCGTGCTCGACAAGAAGGAGGTCGCGGCGATGCCCGACCTGTCGACGCGCGAGATCGCGGTGCTGGCCCCGCTGCTGCTGCTGACCATCTGGTATGGCGTCAAGCCCGGCCAGATTCTCGACGCCTGCGCGGCCTCGGTGAGTCTGCTCATCAAGAATTACGACGCGGCCCTCACGGCCACGAAAACCGCCGCGCTGGCGCTGCAGTAAGGGTGCTGGAACCATGATGTCGCTCAACGCCGCCCTCGGCCACGCCTTGCCGGAACTCGTCATCGCCGTCGGCGTGCTCGCGCTCGTTCTCTACGGCGCCATTCGCGGTCGCGACGATGACGGTCCGATGTCGGAAATCGCCGTCGGCGTCCTCGGTCTGGCCGGCCTGGTCATCCTGCTTGGCAACAAGGCCGACAGCGTCGTCTTCAACGGCTCCTACATCAACGACGGCTTCGCCCGCTTCATGAAGATGCTGGTGCTGATCGGATCGATATTCACGCTGATCCTGGCGCAGGACTACATGCGCCGCGCCCGCATCGACAAATTCGAGTTCCCGATCCTCGTGCTGCTGTCGACGCTCGGCATGTGCATGCTGGTTTCGGCCAACGACCTCATCGCGCTCTATCTCGGCCTTGAGCTGATGTCGCTGGCGCTTTATGTCGTCGCCGCCTTCCATCGCGACAACCTGCGCGCCTCCGAGGCCGGCCTGAAATACTTCGTGCTCGGCTCGCTCTCTTCGGGCATGCTGCTCTATGGCTCGTCGCTGCTTTACGGCTTCACCGGCACGGTGTCCTTCGCCGGCGTCGCCGGCGCGATTCATGGCCACCCGACCATCGGCGTCGTCTTCGCGCTCGTCTTCATCATGGCCGGCCTCGCCTTCAAGATGTCGACCGTGCCGTTCCACATGTGGACGCCGGACGTTTACGAAGGCGCGCCGACGCCGGTCACCGCCTTCTTCGCCACCGCGCCCAAGGTCGCCGCCGTGGCCATCACGCTGCGTCTCATCATGACAGCCTTCCCCGGCATCACGACGCAATGGCAGCAGATCGTCGTCTTCATCTCCATCCTGTCGATGGCGCTCGGCGCCTTCGCCGCCATCGGCCAGACCAACATCAAGCGCCTGATGGCCTATTCCTCCATCGGCCACATGGGCTTCGCGCTGGTCGGCCTCGCCGCCGGCACGCAGGCGGGCGTGCAGGGCGTCGCCATCTATATGGCGATCTATGTCGTCATGACGCTGGGAACCTTCGCCGCCATCCTGTCGATGCGCGTCGACGGCAAGCCGGTCGAGAACATCGCCGATCTGTCGGGCCTCGCGCGCACCAATGCGCCTATGGCCTTCTTCCTCGGCGCCATGATGTTCTCGCTTGCAGGCATCCCGCCGCTCGCCGGCTTCTTCGCCAAATGGTATGTCTTCCTGGCGGCGGTTCAGGCCAAGCTGTTCGCATTGGCGGTCATCGGCATGCTCGCCTCGACGGTCGCGGCCTTCTACTACCTGCGCGTCGTCAAGATCATGTATCTCGATGAGCCGGCGGCCGCCTTCGATCGTCCCAACCGCGCCGTTCAGGCGGTGCTGTGGGTGAGCGGCCTGCTGGTGATCTTCTACTTCGTCCACCCGTCGCCGGTCGTCAACGCGGCCTCGGCGGCGGCCAGGTCGCTGTTCTGATGGGCAATGACGCGTTCGACGCGAAGAGCTTTCGCGTCGAGCGTCCCGGCGTCGTCGCCTCCACCAATGACGAGGCCATGGCCCGCGCCCGCGCCGGCGATCCGGGCGGCCTCTGGATTGTCGCCGAGGCGCAGACCGGGGGCAGGGGTCGGCAGGGGCGCGTCTGGTCCTCTCCGCCCGGCAATCTCTACGCCAGCCTGCTGCTGATCGATCCGGCGCCGCCCGGCCGCGCGCCGGAGCTCGGCTTTGTCGCGGGAGTCGCTCTGTGCGAGGCTTTGCGCGACGTTCTGGGCGATGACGAGCGGCTCGCCGTCAAATGGCCCAACGACATGCTGTTCGACGGCGCCAAGCTCTCCGGCATGCTGCTGGAGGGCGCGTTGCTGCCGGACGGCCGCTTCGCCTGTGTCATCGGCATTGGCGTCAATTGCGCCTCGCATCCCGCCACGACGCCCTATCGCGCCACCCATCTCGCGGAAATCGGCACGACGCTCGCCGAACCGCGCGAGGTCTTCGCCCGACTGTCGACGGCGCTGGCGCATTGGCTGGCGATCTGGGATAAGGGGGCCGGCTTCGCCGCCGTCCGCGCCCGCTGGCTGCGATCGGCCGCCAACCTCGGCCGGGACATCGCTGTGGCGACCCCGACGCAACGACTCGAGGGCCACTTCGAAACCATCGACGCGCAGGGTCGTCTCGTCCTGCAAACCTCGTCCGGCCGCGTGACCGTCGAGGCGGGAGACGTTTTTCTGGCAGCGCCCGCGCGTCTCGCGCCGGCTTGAATCAACTTGTCAAAAGGATTGCCCAATATGGCGGAAAGCCAGGAGGATTTCGTTTTTCTGCCGCTCGGCGGCATCGGCGAAATCGGGATGAACGCCGCGCTCTACGGCTACGGGCCAAAGGGCCGGCGCAAATGGATCATGGTCGATTGCGGCCTCGCCTTCGCCGGTCCCGACCTGCCCGGCGTCGATCTCATCATGCCCGACACCGCCTTCATCGAGAAGATGAAGAAGGATCTCATCGCCATCGTCGTCACCCATGCGCATGAGGATCATATTGGCGCCATCGCCGATCTCTGGCCGCGCCTCGGCTGTCCGGTCTACGCCACGCGCTTCGCCGCCGGTCTGCTCGAGAACAAGCGACTGTCGGAGCCCGGCGCGCCGCGCGTGCCGATCCGCGTTGTCGCCCAGGGCGCGACGCTGGAGCTGGCGCCCTTCGAGATCGAGTTCGTGCCGGTCGCCCATTCCATCCCCGAGGCGTCGGCTCTGGCCATCCGCACGCCGACCGGGACGGTCGTCCACACCGGCGACTGGAAGCTCGACGATACCCCCGGTGTCGGCCCGGTCACCGACGGCGCCCGGCTGAAGGCCATCGGCGATGAGGGCGTGCTGGCGCTCGTTTGCGATTCCACCAATATCCTGCGCGACGGAAACAGCCCGTCGGAGGGCGAGGTCGCCGCCGAACTGGCGCGGGTCATCGCCGGCGCGTCGAAGCGCGTCATCGTCACCACTTTCGCCTCCAATGTCGCGCGCATCCGCGCCGTGGCGCTGGCGGCCGAGGCGGCGGGGCGCCGGACGGTGCTTGTCGGCCGCGCCATGGAGCGGGTTGTCGCCGTGGCGCGCGAGTGCGGCTATCTGGGCGACGTGCCGCAATTTCTGTCGATGCACGCGTTCGGCGATCTGCCGCGCGACAGGATCGTCGTTCTGGCGACGGGATCGCAGGGCGAGCCGCGCGCCGCGCTGGCCCGCATCGCCCAGTCGGACCACCCGACCGTCAAGCTGACTGCCGGCGACACGGTGGTCTTCTCCTCCCGCACCATTCCCGGCAACGAACGCGAGGTGAACCGCATCGTCAACGGCCTCGTCCGGCAGGGCGTCGAGGTGATCACCGACCGCACCCATCTCGTTCATTGCTCCGGCCATCCGCGCCGCGGCGAGGTGGCGCAGATGTACGATTGGCTGCGGCCGAAGATCGCCGCGCCGGCGCATGGCGAGGCGCTGCATCTCGATGTTCACGCCCATTTCGCCAGGGCGCGCGGGGTGGAGACGGTCATCCCGGTCGAGAACGGCGATCTGGTCAGGTTCGGGCCCGGCGACCCCGGCGTCGTCGAACAGGCGCCGACAGGCCGCCTCTACAAGGATGGCGAAATTCTCGTCGCCGAGGCCGACGAGGCCGTCGCCCTGCGCCGCAAGCTCGCCTTCGCCGGCGTCGTTTCCGTCGCCATCGGCGTCAACGCCAAGGGCGATCTTGCCGGCGACCCCGACGTGGTGATAGCTGGCGTGCCGGCGCGCGGCCGCAAGGGCGCCGCCATCGACGAGATCGTCGACGAGGCGATTTTCCGCACGCTGGACGGCCTGCCGCGCCAGCGCCGCCGCGACGCGGATGTCGTGTCGACCGCGTTGGAAAAGGCCGTGCGCGCGGCGGTCAACGCCGAATGGGGCAAGAAGCCCCTCGTGCATGTGCTCGTCGTCGAAGTTTGAGAAGAAGGAGACGCAAGAATGATCGGCCGCCTCAATCACGTCGCCATCGCCGTCAAGGATTTGGCCGCGTCCTCGAAGCTCTATCGCGAGACTTTGGGCGCGAAGGTGTCGGAGCCGACGCCGCAGCCCGCGCACGGCGTCACGGTCGTCTTCATCGAGCTGCCCAACACCAAGATCGAGCTGCTGGAGCCGCTGGGCGCCGATTCGCCCATCGCCAAATTCCTTGAGAAAAACCCGGACGGCGGCATGCATCATGTCTGCTACGAGGTGGACGACATCCTCGCCGCCCGCGACCGTCTGAAGGAGAAGGGCGCTCGCGTCATCGGCAGCGGCGAACCGAAAATCGGCGCGCATGGCAAGCCGGTGCTGTTCCTGCACCCGAAGGACTTCAACGGCACGCTGGTCGAGATCGAGCAGGTGTGACGCGCAAACCCTCTCCCGTCGGGAGAGGGTCGGCGCCAAAGCGCCGGGGCAAGGGGTTGCGCCTTCGGGCGTGAACCGTGGAGTCCGGCGGCGAGAAAACCTTCATCCGGCGGCGTGGCCGCCGTCTTCTCCCCGCGCGGGGGGAAGGGAGGCGGCGGAGCGTCCCATGTCCACGATCCTTCCTGTCTCGACGCCCATGGCTGTCGCGATTTTCATCACCATCTGGTTCGTCGTCCTGTTCGCCGTTCTGCCATGGGGCGTGCGCTCGCAGCACGAGGAGGCCGATTATGCGCAAGGCACGGATCCCGGCGCCCCCGTCGCGCCCCGATTGCTCGCCAGGGCCCTGTGGACCACGGCGGCCTCCGGCGTCGTCTTCGCCGCGTTGATGGCCTATATCCGCTTCGCCTGATGGCCTTTCTATTGACCCGTGCCGGCGTGCGCGGTAGGGGAGAACGCCCGCAAGGGAGCGCGTAGCTCAGCCGGTAGAGCATCTGACTTTTAATCAGGGGGTCCTGGGTTCGAGTCCCAGCGCGCTCACCATTGATCTAACAGGGTTTCCCCCGCCTTGTTGAATGATGGAACGCCCTCGGTTGGGCGTTCAGTTGGACGTTTTTGTTCCCTTTTCGAGCTTTCGAATCGCAGATCGCGCGAGTTCTGGATCGCGATTGAGGTAATGCGCGTCCAAGATGCTGCGCACGTTTCGGACGCTTTGGCCGGTCAAGGTCGCGATTTCGAGTTCGGTTGAACCGCATATCGCAAGCCGCGATACGGCAGTTCCGCGGAGGTCATGAAATGTGACGCCGGCGACGTTGGCTGTTTTGCAAGCCTTCGCCCAAGAGGTTTTGAAGCCGTCGGCCGTCCATGGTCGACCGGCGCTATTGGTCAGCATGATCGGGCTCACACGCTTGGTTGGGTCGTGTCCCGGTTGGTGGTGTAGCTGGGCGGGAGCAAGCCGCTCGCGGTGCGCGCTTTTCATAGCGCCGTAGCGAGCGAGCGGCTTGCGGTGGTCATCGGCGTTCGCCGGTAGGATCGGGTTGCG
>Ga0209573_1000509_pt1 | contig 80784 bp, 61 predicted proteins | sample TNRBio252014_DNA_FD_185870 | JGI IMG/M metagenome (GOLD analysis project Ga0209573, IMG submission 185870) | Wastewater treatment Type I Accumulibacter community from EBPR Bioreactor in Madison, WI, USA - TNR Reactor_6/25/2014_ DNA (SPAdes)... | ecosystem: Engineered > Bioreactor > EBPR >... | reverse complement strand
TGCACGCCGCCGACGGCTACTTCCGGATTCTCGGCCGCGTGGACGACGTCATCAACGTGGCCGGGCACCGGCTCGGGACGAAGGAGCTCGAGTCGGCCTGTCTCACGGTCGTCGAGGTCGCCGAGGCCGCGGTGGTCCCGGTCGTCGACGAGGTGAAGGGGCGCGTCCCCGAGATCTACATCTCGCTCAAGCCGGGCTATGCGGCGACGAAGGAGATCACCGACAAGATCGTCGCGACGATCGAGACGATGATCGGCAAGATCGCGCGGCCGAAGGCGGTGCACATCGTCTCCGACATGCCGAAGACGAGGTCGGGCAAGATCATGCGGCGCGTCCTGGCCGCCATCTCGAACACCCTCGACACCGGAGACATCACGACGCTCGCCAACCCGGACGTCGTCGAGCAGATCCGCAGGACGGTCCAGGGGGAGGAGAAGGTGGCCGTCAAGGAGGGCCCGGAGGACCTGAAGCTCTTCGGCAAGGAAGAGTAGCGAGCCAGGGTCATGCTCGTTCGAGACATCATGAGATCGCCCGTGGTGGGCGTGTCGCCCGGCACGACGCTCGAGGACGCCTACCGGACGATGAGGGAGAAGGGGTTCCGGCACCTGGCGGTCCTCGACGGGGAGCGCCTCGCCGGCGTGGTCACCGACCGCGACCTCAGGCTCGCGACCTCGGCGCTCGCTCCCGTCCCGTTCCCCGCGGACAGCGCCGTCTCGGCGATCATGTGCAGGGAGCCGCTGACGGCGAACGCGGACGACGCCGTGGAGGACGCCGCCCGCGTCATGCGCGAGCGGAAGATCGGGTGCCTCCCCGTCGTCGACGACGGGCGCGTCATCGGGATCATCACCGGGATCGACCTCCTCGACGCCCTGATCCGGATGACCGGCGTCGACAAACCTTCCGGACGCCTGGAGGTCTATCTCCCGGACCGGCCGGGCGAGCTCGCGAGGCTCACGGCCTTCATCGGCGAGCGGGCGCTCAACGTCCACTCCATCCTCACGTACCCCGAAGGGCAGGAGCGCGTCCGGACCGTTCTCCGCGTCGGCTCGATCGAGACGCGCCTGCTGGCCCGGGACCTGCGTGCGGCGGGGTTCGAGGTCGTCTGGCCACCCGACAAGCCATGTCCTCGCTGATCTACCGTCCCGAGTACGCGAGCTACTCCTTCGGAGAGAACCACCCCTTCAGCCCTCTCAGGGTCCGGATGGCGCTCGAGCTCCTGGAGGCGCTCGGGCACCGGGTCGACGCAACCGCCCCCGAGCCTGCGCGCCGCGAGGACCTCCTGTCGGTCCACGACGACTACTACGTGGACCACGTGGAGGCGCTGAGCGCGGGCCGGAAGGTCCCGAACGCCCAGAGCTACGGCCTCGACACTCCGGACACCCCGGCCTTTCCGGGGATGGACGAAGCGGCCCGATGGCACGTGGGCGGAACGCTGCTCGGCGCGCGCCAGATCCTCGAGGGGACCGCGAAGCGCGTCCTGCAGCTGGGGGGCGGGCTGCACCACGCGCGGCGCAACTTCGCGTCGGGCTTCTGCGTCTACAACGACCTGGGCGTGGCGATCCGCTCGCTGACGCGGCGCGGCCTCTGGGTCGCCTACCTCGACATCGACGTCCACCACGGGGACGGCGTCCAGCAGATCCTCTACGAGGACAAGCGGGTGATGACGATCAGCCTCCACGAGTCGGGGAAGTACCTCTACCCCGGCACGGGCGACGTCCACGAGCTGGGCTCGGGAGTCGGCCGGGGGCTGAAGCTGAACGTCCCCCTCGAGCCGCTCACCGAGGGGGAGAGCTACCTCGAGGTCCTCGACGAGATCGTCCCCGCCGCGCTTCGCCACTTCGGTCCGGCCGTCCTCGTCGTCCAGGCGGGGGCCGACGCCCACTACGACGACCCGCTCGGCGACCTGATGCTCGGAACGCGCGACTACGAGAGGATCTTCGACCGCATCCTCGGGTGGGCGGAGATGTTCACCGCGGGGCGCGTCCTCTTCACGCTCGGCGGGGGCTACTCGCTCCGGTCGACGCCGCGGGTCTGGGCGCTCCTCTACCTCGTCGTGAACGGCCTGCCGGTCCCGAAGGAGCTGCCGCCGGAGTGGGTGAGGCGGTGGAGCCACGTCCTCGGTCCCGAGCCCCCGCCGGAGTTCCACGACCCCTCGCCGCTTCTCGTCGACATTCCGAATCGCGCCCAGATCCGGCACCGGAACCTCCAGGTGGCGCACCGGCTCCTCGAGGCCGCGCGCCCCTACTGGCTCTGAGGGCGGCCGGAGTCCGTTCCCGGGCCGCCACCTATAATTTCCGGCTGGATGTTCCGGATCATTCCAGACGGAAAGACCTTCAGCGAGTACGCACTCCTGCGCGACGGCGAGAGCGTTCTTCTCCGCGTCGCCACGCCCGGGGACGTCCCCGCCGTCGAAGCGCTCATGCAGGGCGTCTCTCGCGCGTCCCTCCAGATGCGCTTCATGGGCGCCGTTTCCTACGTCGCCCGCAGCACGGTCGAGTTCATGTGCTCGGGGGAGCCGCACGATCGCCTGAGCGTCCTCGTCATCGTGGGGCAGGAGCCCGACGCGCGCGTCATGGCGATCGGCAGCTACACCTCGCTCGGTGTGGGCGGCAAGGCCGAGGTGGCCTTCCTCGTTCACGACGAGTTCCAGGGGCGGGGGATCAGCACCCTCCTCCTCGAGCGGCTGGCGGGGATCGCGGCGGGCTACGGCTTCATCGGGTTCGAGGCCGAGGTCCTCTACGAGAACCAGGCGATGATCGACGTCTTCACGGGCTCGGGGTTCGAGGTCTGCCAGGCCGAGGGAGGGGGCGGCTGCATCCACGTGCAGTTTCCCGTCTCGGGCGTCGCATCGCTCCGGGAACGTGTCGAGCTGAGAGACCGGATCGCCGCGGCGAACTCGCTCGCGCCGCTGCTGAAGCCCCGGACCATCGCGGTCGTGGGGGCGTCGCGGGACCCGACGGCCGTCGGGAGCATGATCTTCCGCGCCATCCTCCGCGGGGGCTTCACCGGGACGGTCTACCCCGTGAACAACCAGACGGCCTCCGTTCAGAGTGTCCGGGCCTACCCGTCCGTGAAGGAGCTTCCCGAGCGCGCCGACCTCGCGGTCATCGCCGTCCCGGTGGCGAACGTCCTGGAGGTCGCGGAGGAGGCCCTTCGTGCCGGCACGAAGGCGCTGCTCGTTCTCACCTCGGGCTTCGGCGAGACGGGGCCCGAGGGGGCGGCGATTCAGCGGGAGCTCGTCACCCTCGTCCGCTCCCACGGCGCCCGGCTCGTCGGTCCGAACTGCCTCGGCGTGATGAACACTCATCCCGAGATCTGCCTGAACGCGAGCCTGGCGCCGGAGCTCGTCCCCCAGGGGAGGATCGGCTTCTTCTCGCACTCGGCCGCGCTCGGCCTCGTCATCCTCAACTACGCCGCCGAGCGCGGCCTCGGCTTCTCGACGTTCGTCTCGGCGGGGAACCGTGCCGACGTCTCGGGGAACGATCTCCTCCAGTACTGGGAGGAGGACGTCTCGACCGACGTCACACTCCTCTACCTCGAGACGTTCGGAAACGCCCGCCGCTTCGCCCGCGTCGCCCGGCGCCTGTCGTACAAGAAGCCGATCCTCTGCGTGAAGAGCGCCCGGAGCCGGGCCGGCCGCGCCGCCGCGCGCGCCCACATCGGAGCGGCCGCGATGAGCGACACGAACGTCGACGTCCTCTTCCGGCAGGCGGGGGTCATCCGGGCCGAGACGCTCGAGGAGATGTTCGACGTCTCGCTCCTCCTGGCGAGCCAGCCCCTCCCGCGCGGCAACCGGGTCGCCATCATCAGCAACTCGGGCGGCGTCCTGACGATCTGCGCCGACGCCTGCGACGCCAACGGCCTCTCGGTCGAGGGGACGGGTGCCGTCGACCTCGGGGCCCTCGCCACGGTCGAGGAGTACGAGAGAGCGGTGCAGGAGGCGGTGGAGCACGACGGCGTCGACGCTCTCGTCGTCATCTTCGCCTGCATCGGCGGATGCGACCCGAAGGTCGTCGGGCGCGGCATCCGCCGGGGCGTCCTGCGCGCCGAGCGGAAGACCGGCGTCGCCAAGCCCGTCCTCCTCTGCCTCATGGGCCAGGCGGGGATCGTTCGCCTCCACGGCGAGGGGGCGGCGGACCCCGTCGGCACCGCGTCGCGCCACGCCTTCCCTTCCTACCGCTTCCCCGAGTCCGCCGCGCTCGCCCTCTCGCGCGCCGTCCAGTACGCCGGTCACCGTCAGCGTCCGGGGGGACATTTCGTCTGGTACGAAGACGTCGACGCCGGCGCCGCGCGCCAGGAAGTGACGGCCCTCCTGGCAGACTCGACCGAGGACGTCGTCTGGCTGGAAGGGGAGCGGGCGTGGTCCCTCCTGAAGCGCTTCGGCATCTCGACGGGAGCGGTGAAGGAGACCGGCACCTCGGCCGCGGCGGACCACGCCCTCGTGGAGGTCGTCTCCGACCCGAGCTTCGGTCCCCTCATCCGCCTCTCCCGGCCGGGGCTCGAGCCGGTCGTCAGGATCACGCCGCTGACCGACCACGACGTGAGGGAGATCGTCGAGACGGCCGGCCTCCCGCTCGAATGTGGGGTCGACGAGCTCCTCGGCCGGATGTCCCAGCTCATCGAGGAGCTCCCGTGGCTCTCGGCCATGCAGGCGGAGATCCACAGGGTGGAGCACACCCCCGGCAGCTGCGGTGTCGTCCTGGAGGCGGCGGTGAAGATGGCCCTGTCGCGGCGCGAGAACCCGGTGAAGTAGGAGCGCGCCCGGCCTACGGAATCCAGTCGCCCGACACGAACTCGGAGACCGTCCTCCAGCTGAAGTAGAGGCCGAAGGCGATGAGAAGGACCCCGGCGGCGAACGTGGACTTCCGGATCCACTCGCCGGAAGGATGGTTCTTCAGCCGCTCGACGAGCTCGGTGAGGATGAAGAACCAGGTGAAGACGCCGACGCCGACGCCCACCGCGAACGTCGCACCGGCGAGGAGGCCGGCGGGGAGGATCCGGTGTCCGACGAGGAAGGAGATGATGAGCGTCCAGTTCACGAAGAGCGCCGGGTTCGCGGCCCCCTGCAGGACGCCGACGAGGAGCGGAAAGCGGGAGCCCGAGACCTCCTTCGGCGGCGCCGTCAGGCCGGGCCCTGTTACATCGCGCTCCGCGTCCCTTCTCCTGTCGAAGACGAGGATCTTCAGCCCGCTCGCGAGAAGGAACAGTGCGAGGCCCAGGCGCGTCCACGGGTTGTTGACGACCTTCTCCAGCACCCAGCCGAACCCCATCGCCACGAAACCGCAGATGACGGTGTCGACGAGCGCGGCCCCGAGCCCCACCCGCAGCGCCTCGCGGGTCTGGTTCAGGGACGCTTTTCGGATGACGTTGACGTTGACGGGCCCGGGCGGAATCGCCCCGAACAGACCTACGGCAACGCCCGCTAGGAGGGCCACCGGCAGCTCCTTCACGCCCGACGGCTCCGGCGCGTCATGCGGCCGGGATCGTCTCACGTCTGTTGCGGCCCTTCGAGCGTAGGGCTAATGTGACAGCCATGAAGGTCTACGCCTGCGCGGCCCTCCTCGCGCTCGCTCTTCCCGCCGCGGGCCAGGAGGCCGGGCTGGAGTTCGAGCCGCAGGTCGGCACGACGGGGACGCGGGTCACCATCACCAGCCCCCTCCCGAAAGGGGCGGTCGTCCGCTTCGGGAACCGCGTGGTTCCGCTCCTCGTCGAGCCGGGCCGTTCTCCGAGCTTCATCGTTCCCGAAGGGGTGGGGAGCTCGTTCGTCGTTGCGGGCGTCGGCGGCAAGGCCTCCGCCCGGAGCTCGGTGCCGTTCATCGTGGCCGGGCCCTCGATGGTCAACACCCCGAAGCTCATCGGCCTGAAGGAGGCCATCGACGTCTTCGGCTACTCCGAGCCGATTCCGGAAGGTGGGGAGAAGCCCGAGACGAAGGCGAGGCGGGTCCTCTCCTTCGGTGACGGAGACGTCCTGACGATCGGCGAGCCGTCCGCTCCGAGCCCGCTTCCGGCCGTCATCACGAACGACGCCGCATCGGCCGCAACCCGCGGGATGGGGTCGGCGGGGTTCCTCCTCACCGCGCGACCCCCGACCCAGCGGTCGATCATCATTCCGTCCCTTCCGCTCCTCCCTCTACCGACTCCGACCCCGACCGAAACCCCCGGTCCGACGTCGAACTGACGGCCGGCCCGCCGTGCCTCGCCTCGAATTCCGTCTCGAGCTGCCGGGCGTCCCGCAGGACGCCATCGCGGCGTTTCACGCCGACCCGAGAGTCCTCGAGTGGCTCTCGCCCCCGGGAAAGAAGGTCCGCGTCGTCGAGCGGCCCGACAGGATCGAGGAGGGGGCGCGGATCGTCATCGAAGCCTCCCCGTTCGGATTCCCCATCCGCTGGGTGTCGCGGATCGAGGAGTGGGAGCCCCCGGTGCGCTTCATCGACGTCCAGGTCAAAGGGCCTTTCGCCCGCTGGCGGCACGAGCACCTCTTCGAAGAAGGGGCGCTCGTCGACCGGGTCGACTACGAGGTGCCGCTCGCCCCTCTCGGCGGTCGCCTGGTCGACCTCGCCCTCGTGAGGCCCGACCTTCGCCGGATGTTCCGGTTCCGCCACGAGGCGACGGCACAGAGGCTTCTCGGAAAGCGCTGACCCGGGAACTTCCGATCCTCCGGGCGGGTCTCAACGGGCGTGGAGACACTCCCGTGACCGCCCGGCTCCTCGCCTTCCAACCCGGACCGAAGGGAAATCGCCGTGGGAGAATGGCCGAAGTGATCATGCCCGCGAGCTTCCGCAGCGAGGCCCACGAATGGCCCGGAGACGAGAAGGCCGTCGCCCGCTTCCTGGGCGGCGACCCGACCGGGTTCGAGCAGATCGTCCGGCACTACTCGGGCATGGTCTATGCCCTGGCGGCCCGGCTCGTCGGTCCCTGGGAAGCCGAGGAGGTCGTCCAGGAGACCTTCCTGAGAGCCTGGCGGGGGCTCGAGTCGTTTCGCGGCGACGCCTCCCTGAAGACCTGGCTCTACACCATCGCACTCAACCGGGCGAGGGCGCGCCAGGGAACCCTGGCCCGCATGCGAAAAGTCTTCTCGTCGCCCCGTACCAATGCCGAGGACGACCAGCCGTGGCCCGGAGACGAGGCGCCCGACCCGTCCGCTTCGCCCGAGGAGCAGGCCGTCGAGCTCGAGCAGCGAGCGATCCTGCGCAAGGCGATCCGGAACCTCCCCGAGGAGTTCCGGCACGCCGTGGTCCTGCGCGACCTCGAAGGGCTCTCCTACGACGACATCGCCCGCGTGCTGAACGTCCCGATCGGGACGGTGAGGAGCCGGATCGCCCGCGGTCGGGCCGCCCTCGTGGAGGAGCTGTCGTGAGCGCCAACCCCCAGCCCCGGTCCTTCGTGACGGGCGACCTCGACCTCCTGATCTCGCGTTCCCTCGACGGGGACCTCCCCGGCGAGGAAGAGCGCGAGCTGCAGAGCCTCCTCGCCGCAGACCCGGCAGCCCGCGCCCGCTACGAGGCGATGGCCCGCGTCGTCGGGCGCCTCGAGGAGCTCCCGGACCCGGAACCCCCCTTTGCGATGTCGACCCGTATCAACTCGCAGCTCGAGGACGACACCAAGGGGTTCACGGCTTCGCTCCAGAGGTTCGGCTTCTACTTCCGGCCCGCCACGGTCGGCGTCATCGCGGCCGGGATCGCCGCCGTCACCATCTCCTACTCCGTGATGTCGCCCCCGAAGCCGGACGCCACCATCGCGGCGGTGTCGGAGCAGGCGAAGGCCCAGCCGGCCGCGGTCCCCGAAGACGACGGGCGCGTGAACGCCTACTTCGCGGAGCCCGAAAGGAAGAAGGACGGACCGGCCCCGGCCAGAGAGACGTCCGCCGCAGTTCCCGACGCTCCCGCCCCCGCGGCCGCCCGTGCCCGCTCTGCGGCTCCTCTCGCAGACGCTCTCGCGGAAGGCCGGGCGGACGACGAGAAGAAACTCAACCGGCAGGAGCCCACGCTCGTCGCGTCGTCCGAAGCCTCGCTCGCGAAGAACGAGGACCTCGCCTTTGCGCCCGAACGCGACGCCGCCTTCCGTGCGGCGGCCGCTCCCGCGCCCCAGGCCGCCGGTGGCCTTCGTGCCGTCGCCTCGGTCCAGGTCGTCGGCCCGTCCACCGGAACGCTCCGCCTCGCGGCACCCGCTCGCCTCGACGGTCTCTCCGGACCGTTCGAGGGTTCCTATCGCCTCGATTTCGATGGCGCGGGACGCGTCACCCGCGTCGTCCGGCTCGCCGGAGGCTCCGGTTCGGAGCCTTCCGGCCTCTCCGAGAGGCTGAAGGACCTCTCCTTTGCCCCTGGAGAGGCTGCGAGGGCGGCGGGCACAGTGGACGTGAAAGTCCGGCTTCCGTAGGTTCCGGGGCCCGCAGATCAGGCGAGTGTTAGCTGCTAACATGTTGCTATAGAGTGGTTTCCGCCGAGTCTTGAATCGCGCCCCGTGCGTCCCTCCCATCGGGCAGAATGGGCCCGCAACGGGGGACGATCGTGAAGAGGACGCAGACGGCCCGGGTTCGGAAGGCCCTCGATTACGTGAAGAGGCGGCTGAAGCTCGACCTCGAGTTCGTCGTGCAGCCGGGCGAGGTCCACGATCAGTTCGGCCTTCTCGACATCGAGCGCTCCGACCGCGGCACAGAGGACCGGAAGGTCTGGATCGTCAGCTACGACCCCGAGCTCGTCTCACAGGAGTCGCTCGCCGCGCTCCGCCGTCACGCGTTTCACGAAGTCCTTCACGCGCTCACCTGGCCGCTCTTCGACGAAGCCGAGGCCGCCATCCGCCGCGTTCCCGACTCGACCCTGCGCAAGGAGCTGATGGACCGCTCGATCGACGCCCGCGAAAACGTCGTCTACGAGCTCGAGCGGAAGATCGGCCCGCTCTGCTTCCCGTCGCTCCCCTGGGTCGACCCCTGATCGCTTGACCGGCGGCCGGGCTCGCTCCTAGAATGCGCCTCCCTTGCGGCGTGTCGCCGCGGTCTTTGGAAGGGTACGGGCCGAAGTAGCTCAGTTGGTAGAGCAACTGATTCGTAATCAGTAGGTCGGCGGTTCAAGTCCGCCTTTCGGCTCCACTTATTCAGATCGCACGCATGAACTCGAGGATGATGGTGGCGTCGGCTCTCTCGTCGGCGCCTTTCACGTCTCAGCTGCGTTCGAGCCGTACTCCTCAACGCCGTAGTCGGTTCTGAGTGCTGCAGAGAGGCAACGCCCCCGGGGACCGCCCCTCCATGCCCCCAAGGCAGTCTGGCTCCGGGAGAGTTACTCGGGCTTCTCGCGTGCAGGGACGAATGGATCGCTCAACTCCAGAGAGAGAAGTCGAGCTCCTGTTTCCACCGCGCACTCAGGAGCCTGGCGAGGCGGTCGTTGGCGGGCTCGAAATCCTTTCGGAGCGACTCTGCGAGCCGCGGGGGTGGAGCGGGATAGGCCCCCGCGTTGAGTCTCCCGACGGGGCGCGCCGCGGAATCCGGCAGGCCGACGAAAGCGCGCGCCTGCCGGCAGACCTCGGCGGGGTGCCGGAAGAGCCGCTCGCTCTGAAGGACGAGGATCTGGCTGGGAGGGAAGCGCTCCAGCCAGGCCTCGAGCTGCTCGGCGTATCGTCCCCGGGCCTGGTAGCTCAGGTGCTGGAACGCCGGAGCGTCCTCGAGGACGCCCTCCTGCAGGAGCCGCCGCTGGGGCCCGATGCGCTCCTCCTCGGCCGCGAAGGCCGGTTCGGGAGCGAGGGTCTCGAATCCGTGCCGGACGGCGTGGTGGTAGTGGGAGAACGCGCGCGCGACGGGCTCCCGCAGCAGGACGATGAGGCGCGCGAGCGGGCAGGTCTCTGCCACGCGCCGGGGCGCCTCGGGGTGGAAGAGGTAGTACGGCGAGGCCTCCCCGGTGAAAGGACTGCGCTCCGAGCGGTCCGCGGCGCGAAGCTGGGTGGCGTACCACTCGGGACCCTTGCGGAAGCCCAGGTCGAAGAAGTGGATCTCCTTCGTGACCGGCGGGGTGACGGAGGGGTGGCGGGCCAGGTGGTCGAAAAGGGAGGTCGTGCCTCCCTTCATCGTGCCGAGGATCAGGAAGGACGGCACGTTCATGCGATGGCCCCGGGGGTCGCCCACGGCACGGAGCCCGCCGCCGAGAAGAGCCGGCGGCGAAGGCCGCGCGGAATCAGGCGCCACGGCCAGCGGCCGCGGTGCCTCGACTGGATCCGGGCCGTCAGCTCCTCCGTCCGGCTTCCCGTGTGCAGCCATTCCGACAGGCCTCCTGGCCTGACCCGGTAGTCGAACAGCGTCGCCGGGAGGTGATGGAATCGCCACCCGGCGTCCGCGGCGCTGAGCCAGAAGTCCCAGTCCTCGAGCGCGGGAAGCGTCTCGTCGAAGCCGCCGCAGGAGAGCCAGACCGACTTGCGGAAGACGGCGCAGGCGTCGATGCAGTTGGCCTTCAGGATGGCGCCGTAGCGGAAGTCGGGGACGGGAACGGTTCCCGTGCGCAGGCCGAACTCGTACCGGTCTCCGTAGACCACGCCGAGCCCCGGGTCCGCCTCGAGCTGCCCGGTGGCGCGCCTGAGGTACCCCTCGCGGATCCTGTTGTCGGCGTCGAGCGTGAGGAGGAAGCGTCCGCGCGCGCTCCGGATGCCGGTGTTGCGCGCGCTGGAGAGCCCGCGGTTCGGCTGGTGGATGACGCGGTACCCCTCGTCCTCCAGCCGGGACAGGAACGTGAGGGTGAAGGGCTCCGTCGAGCCGTCGTCGACGAGGATCAGCTCCGTGCCGGGCTCGCTCGTCCGCTCGGCGCTGGCGAGGGTTTCCACGAGGAAGGCGCCGTCGTCGTGAACCGGTGTCACGATGGTGGTGTCCGCGGGCCGCTCTCCGGAAGGGCCGGCGGTGAGCCTTCGTCCGCGGGGTGTACGGGGGGCCTGCTGGGGCGAGGGGAGGTCGGCGGCCGCGTCGAGCTCGCTGAGCAGCGCGGAGGCGTCGGGCCACGCGAGAGCGTGCAGGCGTTCGATCGGGTCGCCGGCGGACGAGGTCGCGAACAGGCCGGGCTCCCGGAGGCGCGGGGACGCGGACTTTTCGAGCCGGAGGCCGAGCCGGTCGCCGAGGAGCCCGGCGAGGAGCTCGGGGCTCTCCATCAGGCGGTTCGTGCTCGCCAGGACGGACCGTTCCCGGTTCGCCCGGTAGAACCGGAGCAGCGCTGCGTTGTAGGCGAGCCAGATCCGCTCTCCGAAGCGGGGGTTCCCGGAAAAGACGGGAGCGCCGAGCCGCTGCAACGAGTCGGCGACCTCCCAGGGGGTACGGTAGACCAGCAGGAACCGGGCATCAGGGACGACCGAACGCCAGAAGTCGAGCAGGACGGTCGTCCTCGGGTCCTTCCATCCCCAGGGAGTCTCCCGCCGGCCGGCCGCGAGGACGAGCGAGCACGCCTCGTCGCGGAAGGGCTCCAGCCTGCCTCCGTCGCAGAGGCCGCGCTCCGTCCAGCCCCAGTCGGGATGGCCTCCGTCGTCGGCCGGGCACGCCGCGGCGAGCATGCGCCGGTTGAGCGCGAGAAACCTGCCGTCCTCGAAGTAGCCGGCCGGGTTGTTCCGGTCGGGGTCCGGAAAGGCCGAACCCATGTCGACTCCCAGCGACGCCAGCAGCGACGCCAGGAAGGACGTCCCGGAACGGTGCATCCCGGCCAGAACCAGCGGAGGGAACACGCTCCTTCCTGCGCTCATTCCCCGATGATCTCCTCCCGAAGTCCGCGGGTCCAACGGGGAGCATCCGGGCGCCTCACGCCCCTGGCGCCGCCGCCGGTGGCCAGGACGCGTCACATCTCCGTCTGTTCGGTCCTCGCGATGATCTCGTCCTTCAGCGCGTCGGAGAGGTCGCAGAAGTAGTCGCTGTAGCCGGCGACGCGGACGATGAGGCCACGGTGCGCCTCGGGGTCGGCCTTCGCCGCCTCGAGCGTCTCGCGCGAGACGACGTTGAACTGGACGTGGTGGCCGTCGGAGCGGAAGTAGGTGCGCACGAGCTGGGCGAGGCGCGAGACGCCCTCCTCGCCCGCGAGGAGAGACGGCGCGAGCTTCATGTTGAGGAGCGTGCCCCCCGTCTTCACGTGGTCCATCTTCCCGGCCGACCGGAAGACCGCGGTCGGGCCGCGGCGGTCGGCCCCCTGCACGGGCGAGATTCCCTCGGAGAGCGGCTTCCCAGCGTGGCGGCCGTCGGGCGTCGCGCCGCAGACCTCGCCGAAATAGACGTGGCAGGTCGTGGGGAGCATCTCGAGGCGGTAGGTGCCGCCGCGGGCCGAGGGGCGGCCGTCGATCGCGGCGAAGGCGCTCCGGAAGACGCGGACCATCAGGTCATCGGCCGCGTCGTCGTCGTTGCCGTACTTCGGCATCTTGTGGACGAGGCGCTGCCGGAGCGGCTCCTGGCCTTCGAAGTCGGCGTCGGTCGCCGCGACGAGCTCCGCGAGCGGGAGGGCCCTCTCCTCGTAGACGAGGCGGCCTAGGGCGGCGAGGGCGTCGGTCACGGTGCCGATGCCGACGGCCTGGATGAACGTGTTGTTGTAGCGCGCGCCGCCGGCGTTGTAGTCGCGCCCCCTGGCGATGCAGTCGTCGGTGAGGACGGAGAGGAACGGGGCGGGCATCCGGGTCGCGTAGAGGCGCTCGATGACCTGGTTGCCGCGCACCTTCACGTCGACGAGGTGGAGGAGCTGCGCCTCGAAGGCCGCGTAGAGGGCGTCGAACGAGGCGAACGACGCGGCGCCGCCCGTCGCGGGCCCGAGGCGCGCCCCGGTCCGAGGGTCGACGCCGTCGTGGAGAGCCAGCTCGAGGATCTTGGCGAGGTTGAAGTAGCCGGTGAGGATGTACGCCTCCTTGCCGAAGGCGCCCACCTCCACGCACCCGCTGCAGCCGCCGGCGCGCGCGTCCTCGAGCGTCTTCCCCTGCCGGAGCTGCTCCTCGACGACGGTGTCGGCGTTGAAGATCGAAGGGAAGCCGTACCCCTTCCGGACGACGCGGAGAACGTGCTTGAGCACCGTCTCCGGCGTCTTGCGCGAGACCTGGACGTTCGAGGAGGGCTGGAGCAGGTGCATCTCGTCGATGACGTCGAGGAGGAGGTGCGTCACCTCGTTCGACCCGTCCGAGCCGTCGGCGAGGAGCCCGGCAAGGTTGATGTTCGCGAAGTCGGTGTACGTCCCGCTCTCGGCGGCGGTGACTCCCACCTTCGGCGGTGCCGGGTGGTTGTTGAACTTCACGAAGAAGCACTCGATCAGCTCGCGGGCCGAGGCCTCCGTCAGCGTCCCGTCGGCGAGCCCCTTCCGGTAGAACGGGAGGAGGTGCTGGTCGAGGTGTCCGGGGCTGAAGGCGTCCCAGCCGTTCAGCTCCGTTATCACGCCCAGGTGGCAGAACCAGTACATCTGGAGCGCCTCGTGGAAGTCGCGCGGCGCCTCGGCCGGAACGCGCCGGCAGACCTCGGCGATCTTCAGGAGCTCGGCGCGGCGGGCCGGGTCGGGCTCCGTCGCTGCCGCTTCTTCGGCGAGCGCGGCGTGGCGCCGGGCGAAGAGGACGAGCGCCTCGCAGGCGACGTCCATGGCGAGCAGCTGCTCGCGCCGGTCCAGCGCTTCGGGATCCCGGACGAAGTCGAGCGCGGCGATGGCCGCCGCGATCTCCCTCCGGAAGTCGTCCATGCCCTTGCGGTAGACCTTGTCGTCGAGGACGGTGTGCCCCGGCGCCCGCTGCTCCATGAACTCGGTGAAGACGCCCGCGCTGTAGGCCTCGTGCCACTCGGCGGGGAGGAGCGGGAAGATCTGGTCGCGCATCGACCGGCCGCGCCAGTACGGAATCACCGTCTCTTCGTAGGCGGCGAGGACGTCCTCCGCCACGCGGTAGCTGGTCTTCGGCCGCGAGTCGAGGATGCGGAGGTCCTCGACGCTGTGGCACGTCAGCTCGGGGTACGTCGGGACGGCCTTCGGCAGCGGGCCCCGCTCGCCGACGATCAGCTCGCCCTCTCCGAGGAAGAGCGTCTTCCTCTCGCAGAGGTGGCGGAACGATCGCGCGCGTAGAAGAGGTGTCGAGAGCCGCCCGAGGTTCTCGCGGTAGAACTCCGTGAGGAGGAGGGCGCGCTCGGCCGAGATCGTCGGGACGGCGTCGAGGCTCTCCTGCCTCAGGCGTGTGGTGCGGGGGTTCATCGGCTCATCCTCCGATCGTCGTCTCGATGCCGGTGGCGGCGAAGAGGGCGGCGAGGGTCGCCATGCGTTCGGGCGTGGGGGACGAGACGTCCGCAAGCGCGATTGCGGAGGGGTCGGAGCCGGGCGGCGTTTCGCGCCGCCCGAGGCGCGCCCGCTTCCCGTTCGCGGTCCGGTGGTAGGGCAGCAGGCCCACCCTTCGTACCGAGGGCGTCCGTGCCGCCAGCTCCACGGCAGCAGCCACGCTCGCCTCGTCGTCGTTGACGCCCGGGATCACCGGGAGCCGGAGCCAGATCTGGACGCCCATCCGGCTGACCGCGGCGAGGTTCTCGAGGATCGGCTCGAGCGGGACGCCGGTCAGCTCGCGATGCCGGGCCGGGTCGAGGGTCTTGACGTCCCAGAGGAGGAGGTCGGTGCGCGCGGCGACGGCGAGCGCGGTCTCGCGCGGGGCGAAGCCGCAGGTGTCGACGGTGACGTGGAGCTCCTCGCGGCGGCACTCCTCGAGGAGCGCGAGGAGGAAGGAAGGCTGTGCGAGCGGCTCTCCGCCGGAGAAGGTGACCCCGCCGCCGGATTCCTCGTAGACGGCCCGGTCCCGGAGGACCACCGACATCACCTCGCCGACGCTCGCGACGCGCCCGGCGACCTCGCGCGCCCCGGAAGGGCACGCCTCGACGCAGGCCCGGCAAGCGGTGCACCCATCGCGGCCGAGAGGTTCGCCCGCGGCGAGCGGCCCGTCCGGTCGCGGGCAGGCCGCGGAACAGCTCCCGCAGGAGAGGCAGCGCCCCGCGCTCCAGAGGACCTCCGGCGCCGGTGAGATCCCTTCCGGGTTGTGGCACCAGGGGCAGCGGAGCGGGCACCCCTTGAGGAAGACGGTCGTCCGGATGCCGGGCCCGTCGTGGAACGAGCCCCTCTGCACATTGAAGACCGTCCCCGTCGTCCCGTCTCCCGCCGCCGTGCGCGTCATCCGGCTCCTCACGGAAAGTGTGCGCCGAGAAGAGCGGCGGCGTCTTGTAAGGATTCCCCTGCGGCGGCGCTCCTTTCGGCCGATCCGGCGTGGATTTCCCTCGGGAAAGTCACATCGCCTCTCCCGTTGGGTGCCTGGACGGCCCGACACTTCGAACCAGGAGGCGGCGCATGACTCTTCACGTCCCCTGGCGCGTTGTACGGTGGGTCGCGCTCGGCAGTCTCCTGGCAATGCAGGCCGGAGCAGGCGCGCAGCCATGTGAGACGTTCCGGTTCCTTCCTCCGCGCGAAGTCCTCGCGGGAACGGGGGCGGGGACGGTTCGCGTCGCGGAGGCGACCGGGGACGGGCGCCTCGACCTCTTCGTCCTGACGACGGGTGGGAAGGCCGCCGTTGCCGGGTTGCAACGAGCGGACGGGACGTTCACCCTTTCGGCCCCGCTCGCGACCCAGGCGCTCGACCTTCTCGCGGCCGACTTCGTCGGAAACGGGGTCGCGGAAGGGGCCCTCGTCACCGCGCAGGGCCCGCGACTGCTGAGGCTCGGCCCGAACGCGACGCTCGAGGCCGGTCCCGCGGCCGAGCCGGCGGCGGCCCCGGCGCTCTGGGCGCTCGCCGACCTCGACCGCGACGGCCGGAAGGAGATCCTGGTCCTCTCGGGCGGCTCGCTTCTCGCCTACCGCGTCGGGAGCGACGGGGCGTTCCACGGAACGGTCGCCGCGACGCTCGCGCTCGGCAAGGCCGACTCCCTCGTGGTGGGAGACTTCGACGGAGACGGCGACGACGACGTCGTCGCGAGCGCGGAGAGCTACCCGACGCACGAGCCGAAGGCGCCGATGCTCTGGGGCGACGGGAGGGGCGGGTTCACGGCGGGCGCCCCGATCTGGTTCTCTCCGATCAAGAGCGCCGCGGTCGCCGACTTCGACGGCGACGGGCGCGAGGACTTCTTCTATGCGGCGCTCTTCACGGGCGCGAGCTCCCATCACTGGATCAGCGGCTTCGTCCGGCACGACGGGGCGGCGGGCCTCGTGGCGACCTCGCTGAATCTCCTGAGCTCCCCGTCGGTCCTTCTCGCGGCCGACTTCGACCGCGACGGCCGTCCCGACCTGGCCGTGACTTACGCCGGCGGCGCCAGGCTTCTCGGCGGGCTGCTCGGAGGGGCGTTCACCCGTGGAACGGACCTGTACGGCTTCACGCCGACGGCCGCCGGCGATCTCGACGGCGACGGCCTGCCCGACCTCGTCGGGACGGACGGGAGCGGCGTGGTGGCCGCGCGGAACATCTGCGACTCGACCCTGGCGGACGTCAGCGTCCCGGTCGTCGTCTCCCTCACGGGCGCGAACGGCGTCCGCTTCGAGACCGAGATGACGCTCGACGCGCTCGGGGGGCCGCTGGATCTCGAGGTCCGGTACGTCCCGTCGTTCGGCGGCGGTGGGGGCACGGCGACGCTCCACCTCGCTCGGGGGGAGCAGCTTTACCTTCCCTCCGCGCTCGACGTCCTCGCCGAAGCCGGCCTCGACCTGCCCGCAGAGGGCGATCGGGGCGGTTCGCTGTCGATCCGAATCAGGGGCGGGGGGCCGGAATCGCTCGCCGTCACGACGCGCGTCGTCGCCGTCGGCGCGGGCCGGGGCGGCCTCGGCTTCGTCGAGGTCCCCCTGGGGAGCGGGCTCGACGGCGCGGCCGTCGTCGGCTGGCTGCGCGAGACGGGAGGCGACCGGAGCAACCTCTCCGTCGTGAACCTCGGCGGCGAGAAGGAGGGTCCGGTCACCCTCCGCGTCACGCTCGTGTCGGACGAACCGGGGGCACGCCGCGTCGCGTTGCCCGAGGTCGTCCTGCAGCCCGGGAAGCTCGTCCAGTGGAACCGCGTCCTCGCGACCGGCGGGATGACGGGAGGCTGGGCTCTCATCGAGCGAACCTCGGGGACAGCGCCGTTCTACGCGTACGGGGTCGTCAACGACGAGGGGACAGGGGAGGGCTCGTTCGTCCCCGGCGTTCCGGCGGGTCGCGGCTCCGGGCGCTCGTGGGTGGTCCCCGCCATTGTCGAGACCGACCGCTACTCGACCGACCTCGTCCTCACGAACACCTCGGACTCAGCGAGGACGTTCTCCTTCCAGCTCGTCGCCGAAACCCTGACGACGGACGACCGTCGAGCCCGCTTCGAGCGGACGCTCCCGGCGTCCGGCCATCTCTTCGTCCGGGACCTCGTCGAGGAACTGCGGCGGGAGGGAGTTGCGGGAATCCCGGCGCGCGGCGTCGGAGTCGTCGGCACGCTCTTTACAGAGCTCCCCGAGGGCGATTCCTCCGGCGTCTTCCTCGGCGCCCGGACGAGCGCGGCCAAGCCGGAGGGGCGTTACGGGGTCTTCTACGAAGCCGTGCGCGGCGACGGCGACCGCCGGTTCGCAGTGAACGTCATGGCCGTCCGGCAGGACGGGCAGGTAAGGACCAACATCGCCGTCGTCAACCTCGAGGAGACGCCCGTCACCGTCAGAGTCCTCGTCCTCGACCCCGCCACGGGTAACCGGTACACCGGCGAGAGGCGCATCCTCGCGCTCGCGCCGCGAGGTCGAGATCAGATCGACTCGGTCCTCTGGGCGCTCGGGACGGGACTGACTCGGGCCCGGGTCTCGGTCTGGATGGACTCTCGGACGGAGGGGGGGGGTACGCGCGCTTCTTCGCCTACGGCGTCGTCAACGAGGGGGCGCGCCCCGGCGAAGGGTCCGACGACGGGACGTACATCGCGGGGCGCTGACGGGTGCGTATCGCGCCGCGGGCTCGGCCCCCGCGTCCGCGGCGCGGCCCGTCGTAGGATCGGCGGCGAGAAGAGTGTCCTCCGATCGATCGCCCCGCCGCGCTTCGCTGCCCGCCCCTGACGCGCTCGACGCAGCGCTCGCGGCGGCGGGCTTCGCGCTCGACCTCTTCGACGCCCTCCCCGAAGTCGTCTTCTTCGCGAAGGACGCCGCCGGGCGCTACCGCGCCGTGAACGAGACGCTCGTGAAGCGGCTCGGGAAGCGGACGAAGGCGGACGTCCTGGGACGCACCGCCCGCGACCTCTTCCCGGCGCCGCTCGGGGAGCGCTACCTCGAGCAGGACCTCGCCGTCTGTCGCAGCGCGCGCCCGATCGAGGACCTCCTCGAGCTGCACCTCTACCCCGACGGGCACGAGGGGTGGTGCGTCACGACGAAGGTCGCGCTGCGCGACGCGGCGGGTGCGGTCCTCGGCCTCGCCGGCACCTCGCGCGACGTGAGGCCGCCCGACCCCGGCGCCGGCTCGCTCGAGGGGCTCGCGGAGGTCCTCCGCCACCTCCACGAGAGGCCCGGCGGTCCCCACCGCGTCGAGGAGCTGGCGCGCCGGGCGGGCCTCTCGCCCGACCGCTTCTCGAGGCGCGTCCGCGCTCTCTTCGGAATCTCGGCCTCGCAGCTCGTCATCAAGGTTCGGGTCGACGCCGCGCGCCGGAGGCTTCGCGAGAGCGACGCTCCGATCGCCCGTGTCGCCCTCGCCTGCGGCTACTGCGACCAGAGCGCCTTCACACGGCAGTTCAAGGCGGTGACGGGGCTGACGCCGGCGCAGTATCGCGAGACGTCTTGACAACTCTGCAACGCAGAGTAATCTCTCCGCCATGGATGTCCCGAGCGCCCTCGACCAGATCGAGGAGATCCACGCCCAGATCGCCAAGGGCGAGGTTTTCCGGGGCTATCGCCCGATCCCGGTCGCCGTCGCGGGTGCCGTCGGGTTGCTGGCCGGGTGGCTGCAGTCCCGCGTTCTCCCCACGGGGGACGACGGCACGGGCTTCCTCGCGTACTGGCTCGCAGTGGCGGCGCTGAACCTCGCCGTCATCGGTGCGGTCATCGCCGCGGGCTACCGGCGCACGCCGGACTCCTTCTCGCGCCGCCACACGCGGCGGGTGGTCGGGCAGTTTGTCCCGTGCCTCTTCGCGGGCGCGGCGGTCAGCCTCGGCTTCGCGGCCCTCGACCCGGGGCTCGTCAGGCTCCTCCCAGGCGTCTGGGCGCTCCTCCTCGGCCTGGGCGTCTTCGCTTCGCGCCCCTACCTCGCGCGCGCCACAGGCTGGGTCGCCCTCTTCTTCCTTCTCGCGGGGGGCGCGCTCCTGGCATTCCCCACGCCGGACCTCGCTCGCCTCGGCCTCGCCCACGGGGCCGTCTTCGGGACGGGCCTCCTTGCGGCGTCCGTCGTCCTCCACCTCGACGTCCCGAGGACCGTCCGGTGAGCGGCGAGGCGATCGAGGGCCGCTTCGCCTACGAGGGGCTCGACCGGGTCCTCCACGAGAAGGCCCGGCTCGGCATCCTGACCTCGCTCTCGACGCGCCCCGAGGGGCTTCTCTTCGGCGACCTGAGGCGCCTCTGCGCGCTGACCGACGGCAACCTGAACCGCCACCTCGAGGTGCTCCAGGAGTCCGGCCTCGTCGAGATCTGGAAGCGGTTCGAGGGGCGCCGGCCCCAGACGCTCGTGAGGCTGAGCGCCGAGGGGCGGCGGAGGTTCCTCGACTACCTCGGCGAGCTCGAGAAGGTGCTGAAGGACGCCCGGAAGGCGCAGGCTCAGGCGCCGTCCGAAGCAGGCCCGGCCTCGCTCAAGGCCGGCTGGAACCCGGCCTGAGGCCTGGCGGGGGGGCGGACGCGCACCGGAGTCGGCAGATACTTTGTGAGACAGAGTACTTTTGAAGGGAGATTGAAATGCGGACGACGGAAGAAGAGAGCACCGGGGCGAGGCCGCGGAGCGGCACGGACGGGGCGCCGCGGCACGTGGCGGTCATCATGGACGGCAACGGTCGTTGGGCGACGCGGCGCGGGCTGCCGCGCGCCGTCGGCCACCGGGCGGGAGCGAAGGCCGTGAGCCGCGTCGTGGAGGCGGCCCGGCGCCGGGGGCTCGGGATGCTCACGCTGTTCGCCTTCTCGGCCGACAACTGGCGGCGTCCCGAGGCCGAGGTCGAGGCGCTCATGGGCCTCTTCGAGCGTTACCTCGCCCACGAGGCGCGCCGGTGCGCGGAGAACGGGATCCGCCTCAAGGTCATCGGCCGGCGGGACCGGCTCTCCCTCGCACTCGTCCGGGCGATCGAGGCGGCTGAGGCCTTCACGGCATCCGGGGAAGGGATGGAGCTGCGGATCGCGGTCGACTACTCGGGGCGGGACGCGATCCTCAGGGCAATCGAGCTTCTGCCGCCGGGAGCGACGCCGACGCGGGAGGCGTTCCTCGCCGCGCTCGCGCGGGCGGGCCAGGGAGGGGCGCCGGAGGTGGACCTCCTCGTGAGGACCGGCGGCGAGCACCGGATCAGCGATTTCCTCCTCTGGGAAGCCGCGTACGCCGAGGTCTTCTTCACCGACCGCTTCTGGCCCGACGTCACGGATGCGGACCTCGCCGAGGCGCTCGCCTGGTTCTCCAGCCGCGAGAGACGCTTCGGCGGCCTCCCGGCGACCGCGCCGATGCCAGTTCCGCCATCAGGAGGCGCCCGTGAAACGCCCGTCCACGCCGCGTGAGCTTCGCGAAGCGCCGCTCCTCGACCCGGACCTCCGCCCCGGGCCTCCGATGCCGCGCCACGCTCTCCTCCTGAACCCCTTCTACCCGAAGGACCCGCACGCCAGCTTCGGCAAGCACGTCCTCACGCCGACCCTCGCGCTCACGAGCGTCGCGGCCGCGACGCCCGCAGGCTGGGACGTGTGCCTCTGGGACGAGAACCTCCTCCAGGGGCCACCGCCGCACGACCCGTTCCCGAAGGTCGTCGGGATCACCGTCCACCTGACGTTCGCAGAGCGGGCCTACGCGCTGGCCCGCTGGTACCGGGAACGGGGAGCCCTCGTCGTCCTCGGCGGCCTCCACCTCTCCGCCTGCCCCGACGAGGCGGCGCCGCACGCCGACGCGATCGCGATCGGCGACGGGGTCCCGCTCTGGCCGCGCATCCTCGCCGACGCGGAGAACGGGCGACTCGAGCCTGTCTACCGGGCCGACTTCGCTGCCCCCTATCGCGACGCGCCGGCGCCCCGCCGCGACCTCGTGCCGCGGGCGTCGTTCCTGACGACCGCGAGCCTCATGGCGACGCGCGGCTGCCACAACCGCTGCGACTTCTGTTACCTCTCGACGCGCGGCGTCCGCGTGCCCTGGAGTGTCAAGGAGCCGGCCGACGTCGTCGCCGAGTGGCTCGCGACGGGAGAGCCTTACGCGGTCTTCCTCGACAACAACCTCGGCTCCGACCCGGAGCACCTGCGCCGCCTCTGCCGGGCCCTCGCGCCGCTCGAGCGGATCTGGAGCGCGGCCGTCTCGATCGACGTGACCGACGACCCGCGCCTCGTGCGCGAGATGGCGCTCGCCGGCTGCACCGGCGTCTTCGTCGGCCTCGAGTCGCTCTCCGACCCGAATCTCGCCGACGCGCGAAAGAAAACGCCCCCGGCCGCCGACTACGCGCGGCGGGTCGGCATCCTCCACGACAACGGCATCCAGGTGAACGGCAGCTTCGTCCTCGGCTTCGACCACGACGGTCCCGACGTCTTCGACAGGACCGTCTCGTGGATCGAGGCGAACCGGCTCGAGTGCGCGACGTTCCACATCCTGACGCCGTACCCGGGAACGCCGCTCTTCCGGCGGATGGAAGCCGAGGGGCGGCTCCTCCACCGCGACTGGAGCCTCTACGACACGTCGCACGTCGTCTTCCGGCCGGCGCGGATGACCGCCGGAGAGCTCGCGGAGGGCTATGCATCCTGCTATGCGCGCCTCTTCTCGGCCGGGTCGATCTGGAGGCGGCGGCCGCTCGATCCGCGGGCCGTGGCCTCGTACCTCGCGATGTCGGTCCTCTACAAGCGCGCGAACCCGCTCTGGCGGTTCCTCATTCGCCACCGGCTCACGGCGCGGGCCTGGCGCCCGCTCGTCGAGGCGACGCGTCGGCGGCACCTCCGATACCGGCGACGGCTCACGGCGAGGTCGGCCCCGACGGTCCCGGTGCCGCGGCAGGAGGGAGGCCTCGTTCTCTCCTCCGGGGAGTCCTGATGCGTCACGTTACCGGCGGGCGGAGCGTCCCGAAGGGCCACGTGAAGCCGGACACCTTCTCGGCAACGTTCCCCATGGAGACACGGCAGGCGAGGGAGACGAGCCGGGCGGCGCGAAGGTCCGCTTCCGCGGCCTTCACGCCAGAGCGGAGCGCCGCGAGGGCGCGGGCCTCCGCAGGCGTGCGGGCGAGGGCAGCGCCGAGAGGTGCAGCGAGGAGTTCCGGCCGGTAGCCCCTGTTCTCGAGGACGGCGCCGGGGTCGGACCGGCTGCTCGTCGAGAGCGCACGGAAGGCGGGGATCCAGATCCAGGCCGGTGACTCGGGGGGCCCGCTCTCGAAGACGTAGAAGGCGAGCCTCTGCGCGACGTCCGTTCCAGCTCCGGCGGGGTGGAAGGTCGGGAGCCGCTCGGCCGGTACCGCGAACGGGTCGAGCGCGAGCGGACACCCGGTGCAGGTCATCCAGGAGACGCCTGCCGTCGCGAGGAGGAGGGAGCCGCAGTCGGGGCAGCCCCGGGCGACGACGCGCGGGCGATCGCTCACGACTTCTTCTCCGTCTCGTCCGGCGGTCCGTTGATCCAGCGGGCCGCGGCGAAGAAGCCGTCCCGGATCTTCTCGGGAAGCGTCCTCCCGGGCCGGTTCACCGGCTCGCGGCGAACACCCAGCCGGTCGCCGGTCCACTCGTATCGGAACCGGACCCGGTCCCACGCGAACGCCAGGACCCAGAAGACGACCCCTGGCGTCCCGACGGTGAGGACCAGGCCCCCGAACCAGTGCAGCTCGAAATAGAAGGCGACGAGCTTGACCCACCACGAGAGGGGCATGCCGAAGACGAACGCGAAGACGTAGGTGAAGAAGATCGCCTCGGGGAGAAGCGCCGTCCGTTCCATCGGCGCGCGCGCCTGCAGGACGGTCCCGCTCGTTCCGTCGAGCGCCGCCTCGTAGAGGTTGCGGGCGTGCCGGCACCGGACGAGCCAGACGGGGAGCCAGACGAGCCCGGCCCGTTCCTCGACGACGACGGCCCCGGAGATCGCGGCGAGAGACGGCGCCTCCAGCGTCGGGTCGAAGACGAGGGCCCGCCGTTGCAGCGCGGCGGCGTCAAAGGCCTCCCGCGGCGCCGCGCCCGAGGCCGGGAACGCGTCCAGCTTCTCGAGCGGCAAGCCCGGAATCCGGACGGCCGGCGCGAGGGAGGGGCGGTCGACGAAGGCAGGGCCTTCGTTCGCGCGGAGAGAGCATGTTCGCACCCGCTCGTGGAACGGAACATAGAGGAGGATCGGCTCCTCGACGGAGCCCTCGGCGAGGAAGGAGCGCGGCACCTTCCTCCCCTCCCAGAAGGCGCGCGTCGCAGCGACCGCTTCCTCCCGGTCGAGCGAGGGCCGTACGGACTCGTGGACCGGGATATCGGGGACGAGCACGGCAAGGGGCGAGTCGCACGAAGGGCAGTCGACGAGCGCAGATGAGGCCACCCCGTGAAGCCGGCCGCCGCACCGCGGGCAGGAGAGGGCGGTCGCCCGAGCGGCCGTCACCGGGACTCCGAGAGGCGCATCACGAGCCGCGCGACCGCCCAGAAGACGACGCCCGCGCCGGCGAGGACGACGGCACCGGCCCACCAGGGCGCGCCGGTCCCGCCGAAGAGGGTCCGGACCCCGTAGACGCCGGCCGCAAAGAGCGCGAGGAGGAGGAGCGCGTAGGTGACGTCCAGCCGCCTTTCGGAGGTCGGCGGCAGGTCGAAGTCGAGCGCCTGGCCCGTCGCAGCGTCGAACCAGACCGTGTAGTCGTGGCCCCAGAGCCGGAAACGGACCTCCCGGAAAGGGACGTGGAGGAGCTTTGCCTCGCGCCGGGTTTCCTCGTCCGCCTCGATCCCCGCCGGGGGAACGGAGGCCGGAACGACCTCGGCCGAGCCGCCGGCGCCCCTTCGGAACGCCACCCGATCACCCGCCGGGAGGTGGAACGCGCCGAGGTTGCTCGCGAGGAGCGGCGCGGCAGGAACGAGGGCGTCCCCCGGGAGGAGCCAGAACGGGAACCAGAGGAGGCGGGTGACGACCTCTTTCGGATCGGCCAGGACCTCCCGGTCCCTCAGCCAGCGCGCGAGCCTTCCGAGGACCGCGGCTTCGTCGAGGACGGGAACGAGCTTCTGGTGGGCCAGCTCTTCCTCGTCCCCGAGGTGAAGGCGCGACGCGCAGGCGGGGCAGGTGGCGAACGCGCCCTCCTCGTCCGCATCGAAGCGGATGCCGCATCGCGGACACAGCAGGCTTTCCCCCGTCATGGCGGCGGCATCTTAGCCGCAGGCGCCGATGCTCGAATCGACGGCCTCCTTGGGGACGGGGCTGGCGGAGAGACGGAAGAGCCTTCGAAGCCTACCGGCCCGTAAGCCAGCTCTCGTAGATCGCGGACTGAAGGGGAGTGGGCCCCGGGAGACGCCGGAGGCGGAAGCTCTTCCCGATCCTCGGCCCGAGCGTAGCGCTCAGCTCGCGGACCTTGCCGTGGCGGGAGACGAGGAGCTTCACCGTCTCTCCCGGTCGCCGGCCCGAGAGGAGCTCCCGGAGCTTTGCGACGTCGCCGCGAGCGGCGTCGACCGCCAGGATCTCGTCGTGTGCGCTCAGGCCCGCGAGGGAAGCGCACGACCCGATGCCGACACGCGCGACGACGACCTTTCCGCTCCGCTCCTCGAGGTCGGCGCCGAGGTCGCCACCGCCGGGAGCCGTTTCGACTTCGACCTCGAGGCCTCCGTACGCGAGATATCTCGCGTAGTCGATCTCGTCGGTCGTGGCGACGTATCGATCGAAGATCTCCGCGAGCGGGACACCCGCGACGTCCTCGCAGACCCGGCGGAACTCCTCGTCGGTGAAGCCGCGCCGCTTCTCCCTGGCGTACGTCCGGTAGAGCATCCGCATGACGTCGTCGAGAGACTTCCGGTTCCCGGTCTCGTGGCGGATCCGGAAGTCGAGCAGCAGCGCCAGGACGAGGCCGGAGTCGTACGGGGAGACCGTCGTGTTCCGGAGGTGCTCGTTCCTGTCGAAATAGCCGAACCAGGAGTCGAAGCTCGACTCGGCCGGCGACTGGAACCGGCGGCCGGGGGAGCTCTCGTAGGCCGAGAGGCCCTGGCTGAGGCGCTCGAGGTACTCCTCGCGCGGCGTGAAGCCGTTTCGCACGAGAAGGAGATCCTCGTAGTAGACCGTCGCTCCCTCGGAGAACCAGAGCATCCGCGTCAGGTTCTCCCGGTCGTAGTCGAAGGGACCGAGAGCGATCGGCCGGATCCGCTTCACGTTGAAGTGGTGGAAGTACTCGTGCGCGATGAAGCGGAGGGTCCGGCGGTACTCGACCGGGTCGGCCATCTTCGCGGCGTCGAAGGTGATGAGCTGGGAGTTCAGGTGCTCGAGGCCGCCGCCCCCGGGGCCGATCGAGATGAAGACGTAGCGCTCGTAGGGGATGTCCCCGATCAGGTCGATGGCGGCTTTCACCATCGCCTTCAGGTCGGCCGTGAAGCGGACGCGGTCGAGCGTCCCAAGGTCTCGTCCCTCGAAGGTGTGGGGGATCCCGTTCACCTCGAAGGAGAGGACTTCCTGGTTCCCGACGAGGAGCGGGCTGTCGTACAGCACGTCGAAGTCCGGGGCCCGGAAGGTCCGCGGGCGCCCCTCGACGGGGTCGAGCCCGGTCGATATCCGGGCCCACTCCTTCGGCGGATCGACGGTGAGAGTCACGGGCGTCGCGATCCTCCCGGCGGGATGGAGGAAGAGCCCGGTCGGCGAGAAGAAGGCCTGCCGTTCGTCGAGCGCGCTCTCCGCGATGGAGCCGCCCGCGGCGAAGACGTCGTAGGCGACCGTGAACGCCGTCGCGCCGCCGGTCTTCACGCGCCAGGCGTTCTTCGCGCTCTTCTCCCAGGCCAGCGCCCGGCCCGAAGCGTCCCGTGCGGAGAAGAAGCCGACGTTCTTCGCGTAGTCGAGGAGGACGTAGTAGCCGGGCGACCAGGCGGGCATCTTCAGCTCGACAGCCGGTCCCGCGAACCCCTCGTACGTCCCCTCCACGTGGACGTAGTGCGACGCGGGGCGCGGCATCGACACGGTGAAGGCGGCCCGGGCCACGCCCGCCGCCGGGGCGGCGGGGGAAGGAAGCGCGAGGCTCGCGGAGAGGGCGAGGTGACCGACGAGCGCGACGAGGGGCCACGGGGCCGTCACGAGCGGCATCGCGTCCTCCTCAGCGCTCGAACGACTCCGCCCTCGCCGCGGCCGAGAGCGGGACGAGGTAGCGCCCGGGGTCTGCGGCGATCTTCCGATGGGCCGCCTCGAGCGTCGACTCTCCGGCGTAGCTGACGGCCGAGCGGAGGTGGCCGCCGATGCGCGCGAGGACGTCGACGACGCTCCCGACGTACGGCACGCGGAGGGACTGTCCCTCGGCAGGCGTCGCGAGGGCGTCGGCCACGGCGGCGTCGCTCGAACCGTCGACGACGGCTTCCGGTGAGGTCATTCCACGGTAGAGCTTCATCTTCTGCCGCGTCGCCGGGTCGTCGACGACGATGCCGGGAGACTCGTCCGTGCCCGAGAGGAGCGAGCCGAGCATGACTGTCGAGGCGCCGGCGGCGAGGGCCAGGAAGACGTCCTTGTCGTTGCGGATGCCGCCGTCCGCGATGATCGGGACCTTTCCCTCCGTGGCGAGGTACGCCTCGCGTATCGCCTGGAGCTGTGGCACGCCCGCGCCTGTCTCCAGGCGCGTCCGGCAGCCGCGGCCGGGGCCGACACCGACCTTGACGGCGGCCGCGCCGAGGTCGGCGAGAAAGCGCGCCCCGTCGCCCGTCGCGACGTTTCCGACGACGAGCGGAATGCCCGGGAAGCGGCTCCGGAAGGCGGGGACCGCCTTCGCGAGGATCTCGGAGTGCGCGTGGGCGACGTCCATGAGGACCACATCGACCTCCGCCTCGGCGAGCGCCGCGGCGCGCTCGAGGTAGTCGCCGGCGGCGCCGATCGCGGCCCCGACGCGCAGGCGGCCGCGCTCGTCCTTCACCGAGTAGGGTTTCCTCTTGAAGAGGTGAAGGTCGCGCATCGTCACGAGGCCCCGGATGAGCCCTGCCTCGTCGACGAGCGGGAGCTTCTCGACCCGCCGCTCCCACATCGTCCGCTCGGCCTCTTCCATGCTGACGCTGGGCGGGCGCGTGACGAGGCGCGCGAGCGGGGTCATCAGCTCCTCGACGAGGCGCTCGCCGCTCCCGGGCCCGAGCGGGAGGTCGCGCTGGGAGAGGAGGCCCGCGAGGAGGCCCGACCCTTCGGTCTCCTCGATCAGGATGCCGCTCGAGCGGTGGCGCTCGATGAGGCGGCGGACCTCGGCGATCGTGGCGCGGCGCGGCAGGACGAGCGGCTTCTCGATGACGTAGGAGTGGCGCGTCTTGACGTATTTCACGCGCGCCGCCTGGAGCTCGATCGTGCAGCTGCGGTGGAGGAACCCGAAGGCCCCTTCGAGAGCGAGCGCCCGGGCCATCTCCTCGCCGACGACGGTGTCCATGTTCGCACCGACGATCGGAAGGCCGATGCCGAGCCCTTCGACGAGCGGCATCGTCAGGTCGAGGGCGCGGCGGCTCGTCACCGGGCTCCGCTGGGGCCGGAAGAGAAAGTCGTCGAAGGTACGGCCGAGGAAGAGGGGTTCGAGCTCGCGCATCGCCGGGGATTGTTCCACCCCGCGCCCCGGTCTGCAGAGGGCCGGCGCCGGTCGCGCCGCCGGGAACGGGCCGGAGCCTGGAATCGCGGCGCGTAGAATTGGCCCGTTTCCGCGGTTTGAGGCGTGAAGAGGCGATCGACGAGCGAGCCCCACGACAGGACCGAGGGCGAGAGTACGGAGTGAACGGACCGGATCCGGTTCGACAGAGGGGAAGGCTCCTGCGGGTGGCGCTGCTCCTGTCGCCGCTCTTTCTGCCGGCTACCTCGGCGGCGCTTCGCCCGGAACGGCCCCTCAGCCAGGCCCAGGTCGACGTCTGGCAGACGGAGAACGGTCTTCCCCAGAACACGGTCACGTCGATCCTCAGGACCCGCGACGGCCACCTCTGGTTCGGGACCTACGACGGCCTCGTCCGGTTCGACGGGGCCCGGTTCACGGTTTTCGACGGAAAGACGACGCCCCTCCTGGCGACCGGATCGGCCTTCGCCCTGATGGAGGACCGCAGCGGGACCCTCTGGATCGGCCGGAGCGAGAACGTGGTCCAGTACAGGGACGGCGTTTTCCGGCAGGTCCTCGGGGCCGAGCTGGGGCAGGGAACCGTCTGGTCTCTCTCAGAGGCGCCCGACGGGACGATCTGGGCCGGCGCGGGAAACGGTCTCGTGCGATGGAAGGACGGCCAGGCTGCCCTCCTGACGAAACGCGACGGCCTTCCCGCCGTCCGGCTCCGATCGACCTGCGTCGACACGGAGGGAACGCTCTGGATCGGGACGAGCGGCGCCGGGCTCGTTTCGATGCGCGACGGCCGCGTGACGTCGTGGTCGACCGAGACCGGGTTTCCGAGCGACCAGATCATCACGGTCCTCCCCGATCCGGCTGGCGGCGTCTGGGTCGCGACGGCGGGCGCCGGTCTCGTCCGGATCGTCGGAGCGTCCCGGCGCGTCTACGGCACGGCGGACGGACTTCCGACCGACCAGCTCACGGCGCTCGCGCTCGATGCGGCGGGCTCGCTCTGGGTCGGCACGTGGGGGAGCGGGATCTGCCGGTTGCGGGAGGGCGCCTTCTCCTGTCTCGGATCGCCTCCTCTCTCGAACGACAAGGTCTGGTCGGTTCTTCCGGACGAGGAAGGCTTCGTCTGGGTCGGCACGTGGGTCGGGGGCCTGAATCGGCTGCGCGACCGCGGTTTCTCCGCGTTCGGCGTCCCCGAAGGCCTCTCGAACGACAACGTCCGCTCCGTCCTTCACGGGCGCGACGGAAGCGTCTGGCTCGCGACCGCCGGAGGCGGGCTCAACCGCCTGCGCGAGGGGCGGATCGAAGTCCTGCGGAAAGCCGACGGCCTTCCGAGCGACGAGGTCTCGGGGCTGTGCGAGGACCGGTCCGGCGCGCTCTGGGTGGGCACGTACACGTCGGGTCTCGCGAGGCTTCGTGGAAAACGCATCGACGCCTTCGGCAGGGCCGAGGGGCTGCCCGGCCTGGACGTTCGGGTCATCCTCGAGGACCGGCGCGGGACGATCTGGGTCGCGACGACCTCGGGGGTCGCGACGTCGCGCGACGGCCGCCGGTTCGAGCCGCTCGCGACGCCCGACGGCGTCTCGCTGCGCGCCGTCGTCTGTCTCCTGGAAGACCGCAAGGGCGTCCTCTGGTTCGGGACCTCGGGGGACGGCCTCGTCCGGTACGACGCCGCGGGGTTCCGCGTTCTGAAGACCCGCGACGGCCTCGTCAGCGACAGGATTTCCGCGCTGCACGAGGATGAAGAGGGCGATCTCTGGATCGGCAGCGCGTGGAGCGGCCTCAACCTCATGAAGGACGGGGTGCTCACCGCGATCCGGCCGGAGGACGGTCTCGCCGAGGGGCGGGCGCAGGTCATCCTCGAGGACCGGCTCGGCGGGCTCTGGCTGACCGGGAACAAGGGGTTCCAGCGACTCCTGAAGCGGGAGCTGATCGCCGTCTCCCAGGGGCGTCCCGGCTCCATCCACCCGCTCGCGTTCGGCCTGGCCGACGGCCTCCGGAGCGCCTCTTTCGCCAGCGGGCAGCAGCCGGCCGGGTCGATCGGCCCCGACGGGCGGATCTGGCTCCCGTCCTACCGCGGCGTCGTCGTCGTCGATCCCGAGCGGATCCCGCCTCCCCCTCCTCCTCCAGGGGTCCGTCTGGAGGAGCTGCTCGTCGACGGGACCCCGCTCGATGCACGGGACGGGCTCGAGATCGGTCCCGGCCGGCTGATGGTGGAGATCCGCTACGCCGCGACGACGCTGCAGCCGCCCGAGCTGATCCGATTCCGCTCACGGCTCGACGGGTTCGACAAGGACTGGGTCGAGGTGGAGACGCGCCGGTCGGCCTTCTACACGGGGCTTCCGCCGGGCCGTTACCGGTTCCGGGTCGCGAGCCGGATCGGTGATGGGCCGTGGGGTGAGGTCGCGGACGTCCTGTCGGTGAAGGTTCTCCCGGCCCTGCACCAGACCGCCTGGTTCCGGGTGCTCGCCCTGATCCTCGGCGTCTCCCTGGTCGTCGTGGCGATCCGGAGTCGCACCGTTCAGCTGCGGCGGCGCCAGGCGAAGCTCGAGCGGCTCGTCGCCGAGAGGACGGAGGCGCTGCGCCGCGCCAACGAGCGGCTGTCGGAGCTTTCGTTCTCCGACGCCTTGAGCGGGATCGCGAACCGGCGGCGGTTCGACGAGACGCTGGAAACGGAGTGGAAGCGGGGCGTACGGTTCGGCCAGCCGCTCTCGCTCGTCATGGCCGACATCGACTTCTTCAAGCGCTACAACGACGCGCTCGGCCACCCGGCCGGGGACCGGTGCATCGTCGAGGTTGCGGGGGTCCTTCAGTCGATGGCCCGGCGGGCTGGGGACCTCACGGCCCGGTACGGGGGAGAGGAATTCATGCTTCTCCTCCCGGCCACGGACGCGGCGGACGCGGCGGTCGTCGCGGAGACGGCGCGCGCGCAGATCGAGGCGCTGGGGATCCCGCATCCCAACGGAGCCTCTCCTTCCGTGACGGCGAGCTTCGGGGTCGCGACGTTCGTTCCCGACAGGTCCGTTCCCGAGGCGGCCGGTGGTCCGGAACGGCTCGTCTCCGCGGCGGACGCGGCGCTCTACCGCGCCAAGCGGGGAGGGCGAAACCGCGTCGAGGTTGCCGTGCCCGGGGCCGCGGCACCACTTCCTCCGGGCCATGGGAGCGAGTCCTCCGGCGGGGCTCCGACCGCCTGAAAGGCGTTTCGCCCGCGGCTGCCGGGAAGTGGGAAACTCCCCGGCTGCACGCCATGGCGAAACCCGAACAGCCCCCGAACGAGACGTCCAGCGTCACCCCCCTCGCGGACCGGGTCCCGCCCGGCGGGACGAGCGACGCCGACGAGATCCTCGGCCTCTTCCTCGACTGGGTCGCCGACACCGGTCTGACGCTCTACCCGGCGCAGGAAGAGGCGCTCCTGGAAATCATGGCGGGCAAGCACGTCATTCTCGGGACGCCGACGGGCTCGGGCAAGTCGCTCGTCGCTCTGGGGCTTCACTTCAAGGCGCTCTGCGAGGGGCGCGTCTCGTTCTACACGAGCCCGATCAAGGCGCTCGCGAGCGAGAAGTTCTTCGCTCTCTGCGGCGAGCTGGGGCCGGAGAACGTCGGCATGCGGACGGGCGACGCGAGCATCAACCCCGACGGCCTCGTCGTCTGCTGCACGGCGGAGGTCCTCTCGAACATGGCCCTCCGGGTCGGCGAGGAGCTCGACGCGCCCTACGTCGTCATGGACGAGTTCCACTACTACGCCGACAGGGAACGGGGCGTCGCCTGGCAGGTGCCGCTCCTCGTCCTCCCGGGGACTCAGTTCCTCCTCATGTCGGCGACGCTGGGCGACACCTCGGCGATCGCCGAGCGGCTGACGCACGACACGGGGCGCGAGGTCGCGTTCGTCACGTCCGAGGAGCGCCCCGTCCCGCTCGACTTCGAGTACGCCGAGACGCCGCTTCACCAGACGATCGAGAAGCTCCTCGAAGGGGGAAAGAGCCCGGTCTACGTCGTCAACTTCACCCAGCGCGAGTGCGCCGAACTCGCGCAGGCGCTGACGAGCGTGAAGATCGGGAGCAAGGAGGAGCGCGAGGCGATCCGCGAGGTCGTGGCGGGGCGGCGCCTCGTCACCCCCTACGGCAAGGAGTTCCGGCGGTTCCTCTCGTTCGGCGTCGGCGTCCACCACGCGGGGCTCCTCCCGCGCTACAGGCTCCTCGTCGAGCAGCTCGCGCAGAAGGGGCTCCTGCACGTCATCTGCGGCACCGACACGCTCGGCGTCGGCGTGAACATCCCGATCCGCACCGTCCTGTTCTCCAAGCTCGCCAAGTTCGACGGGACGAAGGTCGGCCTCCTCACCGTCCGCGAGTTCAAGCAGATCGCGGGGCGCGCGGGGCGGCGCGGCTTCGACACCGAGGGGAGCGTCGTCGCCCAGGCGCCGGAGCACATCGTCGAGAAGAAGCAGGCGACGAAGAAGTCCGACGCCTCGGGGAAGAAGATCGGAAAGACGTTCCGTGGGCCGGCGAAGGGAGAGATCTCCTGGACCGAGGAGACGTTCCAGAAGCTGATCACCCGGCCGCCGGAGACGCTGAAGTCACGTTTTCACCTGACGCACGGGATGGTCCTCGACCTCGTTCAGCGCGATGCCGACACGAACCGCGACGCCCCGCCGCCGGAGAGGAACTTCTCGGCGCTGCGCGACCTCGTCGCCCGCTGCCACGAGGACGACGCGACGAAGGCGCGGCTCCTGAAGCACGCGGCGCTCCTCGTCCGCTCGCTCTACCGGGCCGGGATCGTCGGGATGTCCGTCGAAGAGACCGGCTTCCGGAGGGTCGTCGTCGCCGACGACCTGCAGTGGGACTTCTCCCTTCACCAGGCGCTCTCGATCTACGCCGTCACGGCGCTCGAGCGGCTCGACCCCGCCTCGCCGACCTACGCCCTCGACGTCGTCACCGTCGTGGAGTCGATCCTCGAGAACCCCGACATCATTCTCCGAAAGCAGACCGACCGGGCGAAGGGAAAGCTCGTCCAGGAGCTGAAGGCCGAGGGGGTCCCGTACGAGGAGCGGATGGCGAAGCTGGAGGAGGTTACGTACCCGCAGCCTCTCGCCGACTTCCTTTTCGGCGCTTTCGAGGCGTTCCGCGAGGCGCACCCCTGGGCCGGGGGGACCGATCCGAAGCCGAAGTCGATCGGTCGGGAGATGTTCGAGACTTTCGCGGGCTTCTCCGACTACGTGAAGAGCTACGGTCTCGAGCGGAGCGAAGGCGTCCTGCTCCGGTACCTGTCGCAGCTCTACCGGACGCTCGACCAGACCGTCCCGGAGCCGGCGAAGACCGACGCGCTCTGGGACGTCCTCGGGTTCTTCCGCGCCCTCGTCGGAGAGACCGACGCGAGCCTCCTCGAGGAGTGGGAGAGCCTCCGGCACCCCGAGGAGCTGCTCGAGGCGAAGACAGGACCTGAGAAGCCGCGGGAGGCCGTGTGGCTCAAGGAACTCCTCTCGGACCCGCGCGTCTTCGCGGCGCGCGTCCGCTCGGAGATGCACCTCCTCGTCCGCGCGCTGGCGCGCAGGGACTGGGAGGACGCCGCCGAGAGGGTCTGGCAGCCGGTGGAGACCGCCGGAACCGAAGAGGCCGCCGGGGCCGACGCGGAGAGCGCCTGGAGTGCGGAGCGCTTCGAGGCGACTCTGGTCCCGTTCTTCGAGGAGCACGTCGAGCTCGCTTCCGGGCCGGAGTCCCGCTACCACCAGTGGACGAACCTGCGCTCGACCGGCCAACGGCAGTGGAGTGTGACGCAGACGCTCCTCGACCCGGAGGGCGAGACGAGCTGGGCGGTCTTCGCCGAGATCGACCTCAGGGACGAGACTGCGCCCGACGGGCCGATCCTCCGCCTCACCCGGATCGGGATCTGAGCCTGCCACTTCGACACCTCCGGGGCGCCCTGCTAGCCTCACCGGACGCCGCGGCCGGGCCGCATCCGTTTCGGGGTGCAGCTCGGAGTCGCGTGGAGGCCCGATGACCCGCCAACCCCTTCTGCTCCCGCTGATTGCCGCCGTGTTCCTCCAGGCCGCCTGCGGGCCGGGTGCCGGTGCGACCGCGCCCGCCGCGCCGCCGCCCCAGGTCCGGACGATCCGCCTCGTTCCCGAGGACGTGGTCCTCTCCACCACGGTCGTCGGAACGCTCGAGCCTTCGGCGCGCGTGGTCGTCGCGGCCCAGGAGGAAGGCGTCGTCACAGCCGTCGCCGTCCGCGAGGGGGACCGGGTCGCCGCTGGGGACCTCGTCGTCCAGCTCGACGACCGGCGGATCCGGGCCGAGCTGGCGGAGGCCCAGGCGCGGCTCCTCGACGCACGGGCCCAGGCGCGGCGCGCGAAGGCCCTCGAGGGGGACGGCCTCATCTCGACGTCGGAAGCGGACACGATCCGGGCCTCGGAGGCGATGGCGGAGGCGCGAGCCGACCTCCTGCGCACCCGGGCTTCCTTCGCGCGGATCACGGCGCCCGTGGACGGGGTCGTCCTCGCTCGGCGCGTGGAGGTGGGCAACCTCGCCTCGGCGCGTACGCCGCTCGTCGAGCTGGCGGCAGGGCCGGGCCTGCTGCTGCGCGTCCCGGTCTCCGAGCTGGAGGTCGTTCACCTCCGACCCGGAGACACAGCGACGGTGAAGGTCGACGCCCTCCCGGACGTCTCGATCGCCGCCCGGATCGCCCGGGTCTTTCCATCTGCCGAGGGGACGACGCGTCAGGTGACGGTCGAGCTTGCGCTCTCCGACCCTCCCGCTGCCGTCCGGCCGGGCTTCCTCGCGCGGGCCGGGATAGTCCTCGAAAACCGGAAGGGCGTCCTCCTCGTGCCCGAGGCCGCGCTGCAGCGCGGGTCGGAGGTGCCGCACTTCGTCTGGGTCCTCGACGGCGACACCGCGCGGGTCCGTCCCGTCGAGCCGGGCGAGCGGGTGGATGGGCGGGTCGTGATGCGCTCGGGCCTCGCGGCTGGCGACGAGGTCGTCGTGGAGGGCCTCGTCCGCCTGCGCGACGGCGGCCCGGTCCAGCGCGCGACCGGGGAGGCCGTGAAGTGAGCGGCTCCCCGGAGCGCCGGGGCCTGGTCCACTGGTCGATCACCCATCCCGTGGGCACGTCGATCATCGCGCTCGCGATCTGCATCCTCGGCGTGTCGATGGTGGGCCGGCTCGCGGTCGACCTCCTGCCGCGGATCATCTATCCGCAGATCGGGGCCGGCGTCCGCAACCCGGGCGTGGACCCGGAGGTGATGGAACAGACCGTCACGAAGCTCCTCGAGCGGAGGCTCGCGACGACCGAGAACGCGGTCCTCATCACTTCCGAGTCGTCCGAGGGGGATACGGACGTCGACATCCACTTCTCCTACGGGACCGAAATCGACCTCGCCCTGCGCGATGCATCGACGAAGCTCGACCAGGCCCGTTCGGCGCTCCCGGAAGAGGCCGACACGCCGACGATCGGCAAGCGGGACCCCTCGCAGATTCCCGTCCTGAATTTCGCCGTCTCTTCGCCCACGCGGGACGAGGGGTGGCTCAAGCGGTGGTGCGAGGACCAGCTCGCCCGCCAGCTCCTCACCGTCGAGGGGGTGGCCTCGGTCGACGTGGCGGGGGGGCTCGACCGGGAGATCCAGGTCCGGCTCGACCCCGAGCGCCTCCGCTCCTACCGGCTTACCGTCTCCGAGGTCCTGACGCGTGTCCGCGAGGAGAACCAGGACATCGCGGCGGGGCGCCTCCAGTCGACGAGCCGGGACGTCGTTTCCAAGACCAAGGGCAAGTTCACCTCTCCGGCCGACCTCGCCGCCGTCCGCCTGCCGCTGCCCGGCGGCGGCGACGTTGCCCTCTCCGACGTCGCTGAAGTGCGCGACACCCACCTCGACGACCGGGTCTTCGCCCGCCTCGACGGCAAGCCGGCCGTGCAGGTCGCCATCTCCAAGCAGCCCGACGCGAACACCGTCCGGGTGGTCGACGGCTGCAACCGGGTCCTCGAGCGGCTCCAGCGCGACGGCTTCTTCCCGCCCGACGTGACGACCCAGGTCACGCAGGACCAGGCCTTCTTCGTCCGTGCCTCGGTGAGCGGCGTCGGCCAGGCTGCTGCGCTGGGCGGCGGGCTGGCGATGCTCGTCGTCTTCCTCTTTCTCCGCTCGGTGCGGCGGACGCTCATCATCGGCACGGCGATCCCGATCTCGATCCTCGGCTGCGTGGCGCTGATGGGGGCCTCGGGCCTCACGCTCAACATCATGTCGCTCGGCGGGCTGGCGCTCGGCGTCGGGATGCTCGTCGACAACGCCATCGTCATGCTGGAGAACATCGACCGGCACCAGCGGGAGCACCCCGACCCGGTCGAGGCGGCGCACGTCGGCGCCGGCGAGGTCGCCTCGGCGGTCGTGGCCTCCACCGTCACGAACCTCGCGTCCGTCGCGCCGTTCCTCCTCATCACCGGCCTGGCGGCGCTCCTCTTCCGCGAGCTCCTCCTGACGATCTCGTTCTCGATCGTCGTCTCGCTCGTCGTCGCCCTCACGCTCGTGCCGATGCTCGCGGCCCAGCTCTTCAAGCTGAAGGCCTCCTCGCGGCTCGACGAAGTGCGGCTCCTCAAGGCGGTGCCCGCGGCGATGGACGCACTGGTCCGGGCCTACCGCGCCGCCCTCCCGGGCGTCCTCAGGCACCGGACGGCCGTCCTCGCCGTCGCGGTCCTTGCGTTCGTCGGCAGCGCCATAGCCGCCACGCGGCTCGGGAACGAGTTCCTCCCGCAGGTGGACGACGGACGTTTCCGCGTCTCGATCGAGCTGCCGGTCGGCACGCCAGTCGACGTGACGAACCGGGCCACCCTGGCGGCGGAGAAGGTCGTCCGCGAGCTCCCCGCCGTGAGGCACGTCTTCGCGGCGGCTGGCGGCGGCATCTGGGGGCGCGGCATGTGGGTCCGGCCCCGCTTCGCGAGCATGGAGGTCGAGGTTGAGCCGCGGCGGAGCCGCGGCATGACGGCTTCCGCGTGGCTGAAGCGGGCACAGGCCGAGCTCTCCGCCTTGCCCGAGCTCGCCGACGCGCGCGTGAGGGTCCAGCCCCCACGTATCCGCGGCCTGCGCACCTCGACCGGCACCGAGGACCTCGAGGTGAAGGTCTTCGGCGACGACCTCCCGACGCTGCAGCGGCTCGGCGAGGAGGTGGAGGCGCGGCTGGGCCGGCTGGCGGGCCTCTCGAACGTCGAGACGAGCCTCAAGGAGACGGCGCCCGAGCTGCGCGTCGTCGTAGACCGGCGCCGCGCCGCCGACCTCGGGCTCGACGTCGGCGAGGTCGGGCGGACGGTCCGGACGGCCGTCGGCGGCTCGGTCGCGACGCGCCTGACGGAGGGGGACCGGGAGTTCGACGTGAGGGTCCGGTTCGACCCGGCGAAGGTCCGGGACGCGGCCGAGATGGCCTCCCTTCCCCTCTTCCCGCGGAGCGGCGCGGCCCTGCGCCTGCGCGACGTGGCCGACGTCCGCGAGAGCGCGGCGCCACAGTCGATCCAGCGCGAGAACCAGAACCGGCTCGTCACCGTCGGGGCTTCGGTCCTCCCGCAGGTCTGGTCGACCAGCGAGGCGACGGAGGCCGCACGCGAGGCCCTCGCCGACATGGTCCTGCCGGACGGCTACACGGTCCGGTTCGGCGGCCAGCAGGAGGCGATCGACGCGAACCGCCGCGTCCTCGTCACCGTCGTTCTCCTGGCGATCTTCCTCGTCTTCGCGGTGATGGCGGTCCAGTACGAGTCGCTCGTCAACCCGCTCGTCATCATGGCGGCGATCCCGCTCGCCCTCGTCGGCGTCGTCCTGGCGCTCGTCGTGGCGGGGCTGCCGATGTCGGCGCCCGTCATGCTCGGCGTCATCCTCCTCGCCGGCGTCGTCGTCAACAATGGGATCCTCCTCGTCGAGTACTTCGAGATCCGCCGTGAAGGGGGCGGCGTCCCGCGGGTCGAGGCCGTCCTGGCCGCCGCGCCGCTCCGCGTCCGGCCGATCGTCATGACCGTCCTGACGACGACCGTCGGCATGCTCCCGCTCGCCCTGAACCATGCCGAAGGCGGCGAGCTGATGAACCCGATGGCGGTTGCCGTGATCGGCGGCCTGACGCTCTCCACGATCCTCACCCTCTTCGTCGTCCCGTGCCTTTACCTGACGCTCTCCGGCCTCGCCGACCGGATGCGGCGGAGGCTCCTGGTGGACGAGGTGGGGAGCTGACCGGACGGCCGGCGCGGCCCGGGACGTTCCCACCCTGCTGCGCTGCAATAATCCGCACGGGGCCCGGGACGGCCCCGCCAGGACGGAGGACGCGATGGAGACGACGAGGCCGGCGGAATCGCGGGTGATCGGGCTGGTCGAGGGGGTCGTGGGGCGTGCGCGCGCCGAGGCGCTCGTGGCGTCGATCGAGATCGACGCTGCACTCCTCCGGCCACCCTCCGACACGGTCTCACGGGCCGAGCTCGCGCAGGCTCTCAACCTCCTCCTCTTCGACGACCTGCTCCGGCGGGTCCCCGCGGGCGCGCTCTACGTCCTCGACCGCGTCCGCCGCGGAGCGCGGGTCGTCCACGACCACGGAGCCGTCCGGACAGTCCTCGGCGAGACCGGGGCGCTGCCGGCGGGCGAGCGCGCGCTGACCCGTGTCCTCGCGCCGCTCGGCTACGAGGTCGGCGAGGTCTACCCGCTCGACCGTCTCGGGATGACCGGCCGGGCCTGGCGCCACCGCGACTTCCCCGAGACGATCGCCCAGTTCTTCGTGAGCGAGCTCCACGTCGACCGCTTCTCGTCCCGGTTCGCAGAGAGCGCCCGCCACGTGTTCGGAGCCTCGCGCGATCCCCTGCCCGCCGCGACGACGGCCGCGCTCGAAGAGCTCGCGGCGGCGGGAGAGCTCGCCGCCGCGACCGCACGGCGCATCCTTCCCGACCTCGCCTGCGCCTTCGACCGCCAGCACCGCGTCCCGGCGCTCGCCGACTACGAGCGGCTCCTGGCGGAGAGCGCCGAGGCCGCCTGGATCGCCACCGAGGGGAACGCCTTTAACCACGCTACGGACCGCGTGGCCGACGTTGCCGCCCTCGCCGACGAGGAGCTCGCCCTCGGGCGCCCTATGAAGGACCGCGTCGAGGTCTCGGCCAGCGGACGCGTGATCCAGACGGCCTACCGCGCCGCCCGCGTCGAGCGCCCGTTCGTGGGGCCGGAGGGAGCGCTCGTCCTCCGGCCGGTGCCCGGCTCTTTCTTCGAGTTCATCACGAGGCACCACCACGCCGACGGCCAGCTCGACCTCGGCTTCGACACGGGCAACGCGCAGGCGATCTTCAAGATGACCGAGCCGGTCCTCGCGTGAAAACGAACCCTGACGAGGCCCTCGCCCCTCTCCGCGCCCTCCTCGGCGACGGGGCCGTCGTCGTCGAGCCGCACGAGCTCGAGCGCTACGAGAAGGGCTGGCGCTATGGCCGGGGGAAGGCCCTGGCAGCCGTGCGGCCGTCGAGCACGGAAGAGATTTCCCTCCTCCTCCGCCACGCCTCTGCGGCCGGTTTGCGCGTCGTGCCCCAGGGGGGCAACACGGGCCTCGTCGGGGCCTCCACGCCGGACGGGAGCGGCGAGATGCTCGTCCTGAGCCTCGAGCGGCTCAACCGGACGGTCGAGGTCGACCCGGTGGACCGGACGGTGACCGCGGACGGCGGGGTACTCCTCAGCACTCTCGACGCCGCCCTCGCCGGACACGGCCTCCTCTTCCCGATCGACCTCGGAGCCGACCCCTCGATCGGCGGCATGGTCGCGACGAACACCGGCGGCACCCGTCTCCTGCGCTACGGCGACGTTCGCCAGAACCTGCTCGGTCTCGAGGCGGTCCTGGCCGACGGCACGGTCCTCGACCTGATGCAGCCGCTCCGCAAGAACAACACGGGATTCGACGCGCGCCAGCTCTTCGTCGGCACCTCGGGGGTCTTCGGCGTCGTGACGAAGGCGGTGATGCGCGTCGTCCCGCGCCCCGTCCAGCGGGTGACGGCGCTCGTCGGCCTCTCCTCGGGCGCCGCCGTCCTGGGTCTCCTCGCGCGCCTGGAGACTCGGCTCGGCGAGGTGCTCACCGCCTTCGAGGCGATCGGTGCTGCGGCGCTCGCCCCGGTCTTCCGCCACCAGCCGCGCCTGCGCGATCCGTTCGGCGGACAGCCCCCGGCCTACACGGTCCTCGTCGAGCTCTCCTCGACGCTCGACCCGTCGCGCCTCGCGCTCGACGACCTCCTCGAGTCAGCCCTCGGTGAGCAGCTCGAGGCCGCGGACGGCGGCGAGATGACGGACGTCTTCCCGGGGAAGCCGTCGGAGCTGTGGGAGATCCGCCACCACGTCTCCGAGAGCCTCCGGCAGGAAGGCGAGGTCCTCGCCTTCGACATCTCCGTCCCGCGCTCCTCGATGGCCGCCTTCGTCGATGCCGCGCGCGCGACGGTGGCCGCCGGCTGGCCCTTCGTCCGCTTCTGCGACTACGGTCACTGGGGGGACGGCGGTGTCCACGTGAACCTCGTCTGGAGTCGCGACGACGCGCCGCGTCCGGCCGCCGAGCTGAAGGCGGAGCTGCAGCCGCGGCTCTACGACCTCGCCGTGAACGGATTCCGCGGCAGCTACAGCGCCGAGCACGGCGTCGGCCCGCACAACCAGGCCTTCTACGACCTCTACACGCCCGATCTCGTCAAGGAGGTCTGCCGCCTGCTCAAGGCGCGGCTCGACCCCACCGGGCTCCTCGGGACCGTCCGGTTGGGATGACGACGTAAGGCGCGGCCCGTCCGAAGTACCATGGCCGGCCGGAGGTCGGCGCCTATGACCTGGGGTCCGGCCCGGACGGGCCGCGAGCGGCGAAACGAAGCGAATCGTGGGGAGTCGATGGTCCGGGTCGGTTGCCCGGCCCACAACTGCGGCGGTCGCTGCGTCCTCCTCGCGACGGTTCGCGACGGTCGGATCGTCCGCCTCGAGGCGGACGACCGTCCCGACGTTCTCGAGGCCCCCCAACTCCGGGCCTGCGCCCGCGGGCGGGCCTACCTCCGCCGCCAGTACCACCCCGACCGGCTCCTCCACCCGCTGAAGCGGGTCGGCAAGCGCGGGGAGGGGAAGTTCGCCCGGGTCTCCTGGGACGAGGCGCTCGACCTCGTCGTCTCCCAGATGCGCCGCGTGCGGGAGACGTACGGCCCCGGCGCCCTCTTCATCCCCTACGGGACCGGCTCGTACAACCAGACGAACGGCTCGCATGTCGCGCGGCGCCTGATGAACGTCGCCGGCGGGTGTGTCGGGATCTGGAACAGCTACTCCTGGGCGGCGATCAACGTCGCGACGCCGACCGTCTACGGAACGCTCACGACCGGCAACCAGCGCCAGGACTGGCTCAACGCGAAGCTGATCCTGATGTGGGGCTGGAACCCGGCGGAGATGCGCGACGGGACGAACAGCGACTTCTTCCTCAAGCTCGCGCGGGAGCGAGGCGCCCGGGTCGTCTGCATCGACCCGCGGCACAGCCTCTCGGCGGCTTCCCTCGCCGACGAGTGGGTCCCGATCCGCCCCGGCACCGACGCCGCGCTGATGAGCGCGATGGCGTACGTCATGGTGACCGAGGGCCTCTACGACGCCGAGTTCGTCAGGACCCACTGCGTCGGCTTCGACGCCTCGCAGATGCCGCCCGGATACGAGGCGGAGGAGAGCTATCGCGACTACCTCCTCGGCGCGAGGGACGGCGTCCCGAAGACACCCGAGTGGGCCGAGCCGATCACCACCGTCCCGCGCGCGACGATCGCGCGTCTCGCGCGGGAGTACGCGACATCGGTCCCGGGCGTCCTCTACCAGGGCTACGGGATGCAGAGGCGGGCGCACGGCGAGCAGGTCGTCCGGGCCGGCTGCGTCCTGGCGGCGCTCGCGGGGAACGTCGGGATCCCGGGCGGCTGGGCCTCGGGCCTCGGGAACCAGGCGCCCGACGGGGGCCCCTTCTGGACCGTCTTCCCGACCGGCGAGAACCCGTTCGGCGCGGCGATCCCTTGCTTCCTCTGGACCGAGGCGGTCCTGAGGGGCCGCGAGATGGGGGAGGAGGACGGCGTCGTCTTTTCGGGGACCGTCGCGCGGGGGCGCGACGCCGCGGCGCTGGCCGCCGGGGGGTGCTACTCGCGACCCCCCGGACCCCCCAGCAGTGACGAGGCGCCACCGGTTCCGTCCCGCCGCCTCGGGACCGACGTGAAGCTGATCTACGCGGTCGCGACGAACGCCCTCGTCAACCAGCACGCGAACGTGAACAGGACGGCGCGGATCCTCGCCGACGAATCGAAGGTGGAGTTCCTCGTCGTCCAGGAAAACTTCCTGACGCCGACGGCGCGCTTCGCCGACGTCGTTCTCCCCGCCTGCACGCAGTTCGAGACGTGGGGTGTCGAGGACGGCTGGAAGTACGGCGACGAGGTCATCCTCATGCCGAAGGTCGTCGAGCCGCCCGGCGAGTGCCGGAGCGACTACCGGATCTGCGCGGACCTCGCCAGGCGCCTCGGCGTGGAGGACGCCTTCACCGAGGGGCGCGACGAGCGGGGCTGGGTGGAGTGGGTCCTCGACCGCTACCGGGAGACGCGCTTCCCCGACCTGCCGCCGCTCGACGACCTCCTCGAGAAGAACGTCGGCGTCTGGGCGAAGCCCGTGACGCGCCCCGCCGTGGCGTTCGAGGAGTTCCGGCGCGACCCGGAGGGGCACCCGCTCGACACCCCGTCGGGGAAGATCGAGATCTTCTCGAAGGCGCTCCACGAGAAGGGGAGGCCCGACGAGATCCCCGCCGTTCCGAAGTACGTCGAGGAGTGGGAGAGCCCGTTCGGCCCCGAGGCGGCTGTGTACCCTCTCCAGGTGATCGGACACCACACGCTCCACCGCGTCCACTCCACGCATGACAACAACGACTGGCTGGAGGAGGCGTTTCCGCAACGCGTCTTCCTCAACCCGCTCGACGCCGGGGAGCGCGGCATCTCGGACGGCGACGAGGTCCGCGTCTTCAACGGCCGCGGCACCGTGGTCCTCCGGTGCCGCGTCACGCCGCGGATACTGCCGGGCGTGATCGACATCCCGCAGGGGGCGTGGTGGACGCCCGACGAGCGCGGTGACGACCGCCGCGGCAACGTGAACGTCCTGACGAGCGAGCGCTGGACTCCGCTCGCCTTCGGCAGCGCACAGCACACCGCGATGGCGCAGGTGGAACGGGCGGAGACGGCGAGCGCGGCGACGGCTCGGGCGAAGCGGCCCCGCCCGGCGGCCGCGGCGTTCCGGCGCGGGGAGGGACGCCGGTGAACGGCCCCTTCGTCGTCCACTTCGACGCCTCGTCCTGCACCGGCTGCAAGGCCTGCCAGGCCGCCTGCAAGGACCGCAACGACCTCCCTGCCGGCATCCTCTGGCGGCGGGTCTACGAGGTCTCGGGGGGCGGGTGGACGAGGACGGGCGCCTCGTGGACGCACGACGTCTTCGCCTGGAACCTCTCCCTCTCCTGCAACCACTGCGAGCGGCCCGTCTGCGCGGAGGTCTGCCCGACAGGGGCGGTCCGCGGGCGCGAAGACGGCGTCGTCCTCCTCGACTCCGAAAAGTGCATGGGGTGCCGCTACTGCGAGTGGGCCTGCCCCTACGGCGCCCCGCGGTTCGACGCGGCGCGGGGCGTCATGACGAAGTGCGACCTCTGCGCCGACCGCCTCGAGGAGGGGCTCGCGCCCTCGTGCGTCTCCGCCTGCCCGATGCGGGCGCTCGACTTCGGGCCGCGTGTCGAACTGGAGAGACGGTACGGGGAGGCCGCGGGCTTCCCGCTCCCCGACCCGCGGCTGACGGAGCCGGCGTTCCGCCTGACGCCCCACTCGGCGGCGCCTCGGTCGGAGGCGGATGGCGGGATCGCGAACGTCGAGGAGGTCGAGCCGTGAGGGAGGGTTCGCTCGTCGCCTTCACGCTCCTGACGCAGGCGGCGGCCGGGACGTGCGCGTTCCTCCTCGCGTTCGAGGGACGCGCGGTCCGCGCGGGCGCGGGCGCCTCCGTGGAGGCGGCGGCACTGCCGATTCTCTCGTTCGCGCTCGTCACCGCCCTGCTCGGCCTCGCGGCGTCGTTCCTCCACCTCGGAAACCCCCGGAATGCGGTCCGCGCTCTCGGGAACCTGGGCTCCTCGTGGCTGAGCCGCGAGATCCTCCTAGCGGCACTCTTCTCCACCGCCCTCGCCGCGGCGACCCTCCTCCGGCTCGGGCCCGGCCCGGCGGGCTCGGCGGCAGGCTTCGCGCACGGCTTCGCCGCAGTTGCGGGATTCGGCCTCGTCGTGACTATGGCGCGGGCCTACCGCCTCCGGACGGTCCCCTCGTGGGACCTGCGGGCGACGCCGGTCGCCTTTTTCGCGACGGCCGTCGCGCTCGGCGCCCTCGCCGTCGCCGCAGGGCTCGCGCTCCGCGGATCGGCCTCGACGGACCCTGCCCGGGGCCCGATCCCGCTCCTCGCCGCGGGGCTCGTCGTCCTCGTCGTCGCCCTCGTATCCGGGCTCCTCTGGCTGCGGCGGCTCGCGGGGGGGAGCGGAGCGGAGCGGGAGGCCTTCGCGCGGGCGGGCCGCGAGCGGCGCGGCCTCGTCGCGACGCGGATCGCCCTCACGGCGCTCGCCGTCGGCGCAGGCCTCGTGACCCGGATCGTTCCGGACGCGGCGTGGCCCGTCGTCGCCTCTCTCGTCCTCGCGTTCGCCGCAGAGGCGGCGGGCCGGGTGCTCTTCTACGAGGCGCGAGTCCGCTCGGGGCTCTGATCGGGTTAGGGAGGTCGTTGCCTCCCGCACCCTCGGCCTCCTACGCCCGGCTTTTCCCGCCGTCCGGTTCCCTCTCCCCGTGGCGCGCGGTGAGAAGCGCCGCTGTGCCGAGGCCGCCGAGGATCCCGACGACCACGATGGCGACGAGCTGCGTCCATCCGCCGACCGTGACCGGCTGGAAGAACGCCGCGGCCGCGGCGGCGGTGTCGAAACCGGCGGCCGGGTCCTTGCGATACGCCTTGACCGCGACGAGCCCGATCATCCAGGCGCCGCTCGCGACGAGGGTCACGATCGCGCCGGCTGCACCACGCCAGGCGATCTGCCGGCCGGTCATCCGCCGCCGGACGGCGACCGTCTCGGCCGTGAATTGCGGCTCGCGCACGCCGATCGGCGCGAACCGCTGGAGCAGGATCAGCCCCGGCACGCCGGCGGCGATCGTGAACCAGAAGAACGTCCGCCACCCGGCAGCGTCGACGATGAGGCCGGTGATCGGGCCGCCCAGGATGCGGGGCAGGCCGAACAGCGACGAGAAGAGCGCGTACTGGGTCGCCGAGAACCTCTTCTCGGTGATGCGCAGGAGGAGCACCCCGAACGCCCCCATCCCGAGGCCGCTCGTGATCATCTCGAACGCCATCGCGCCGTACATGACCGGGCGCCCGCCCGGCCAGTAGGTGATCAGGACGTAGCCGATGTTCGAGAAGATCTGGAAGAAGCCGAAGATCCAGAGCGAGTGCCCGAGACCGATCCGGGTGCAGGCGACGCCGCCGAGGAACGTGCCGGCGATCGTCAAGGCGACGCCCGCGGTGCCGAGGACGAAGCCGCGGTCGAACCCGCCGTACCCCATGTCGATGAGGAAGGGCCGGAGCAGGGACTGCGAGAGCGCGTCGGCCAGCTTGTAGAGGACGACGAAGACGAGGATCTCGACCGCGCGGTGGCGTGAGAGGCACTCGAGGAACGGCAGCCAGATCGCGTCGCGCAGCGTCTTCGGCCCGGCGGGCGGCTCCTCCGGCTCCGGCGAGCGCCACGTGACGAGGATGAGCGGCAGGTAGGCGAGGCCGAGGAGGAGGTTGACCGCACCCCACCCCAGGCTCGCCGCCGCCCAGATCGCGAGGCCGCCCGAGAGGGTCATGGCCGCCCGATAGATGGCCGTGCGCAGGCCGACCGCGACGCCGTGCTCCTCTTTCCTCAGAACGTCGACCGCGTAGGCGTCGATCGCGATGTCCTGCGTGGCGGCCGAGAGCGCGACGGCGAGCGTCAGCGCCAGCGCGACCCACGGCGTCTCGGGACGGCTCCCCACGCCGGAAAGCCCGAGCCCCGAGAGCGCGAGAGCCACCTGCGCCACCGCGATCCACCCCCGCCGCCGGCCCCAGAACGGCAGCCGGAAGCGGTCCATGAGCGGTGACCAGAGGAACTTGAAGGACCAGGGGGCCTGCGCGAGGGTGAAGAGCCCGACGACGCGGATGTCGACGCCCATCGAGCGCATCCAGTCCGGGATCGCGATCCAGACCAGCCCGAGCGGCAGCCCCGACGAGAACGACAGCGCGACGACCGCCGCCACCCGCGACAACGTCCGCCTCCGTGCCTCCTCCGGCGCCTCCGCCCCCGCCTCGATCATGGCCGGCGGATTGTACGGGGAGGCGCGGCTCCGCACCGCGAACGGGTGCCGGTCAGCTCCCCGGCTTCGCCTTCTCCGGCGGACCCTTGACCTTGTCCTTCTCCACGAGGCCCGAGAGGATCTCGACCTGGATGCCGTCCGAGAGGCCGGTCTTCACCTCGCGCTTCTCGAACTTCTGCGGGGAGACCTCGACCTCGACGAACTTCTTCCCGTTCTCGAAGGCGAGGAGGCTCTCGTTCAGCGCGAGGACGTCGTCCCGCCGGTCGAGGACGATGTCGGCGTTCGCGCTGTAGTTCGCGCGGATCACGACGTCCTGGATCGGCTTGAGCGCCGCCTTGATCTCGAACTGGATCGCCCCTTCCTTCTCGACCCCCTTCGGGGCGATGTGCTCGAGCGTCGCCTCGGGCTTCTTCCCCTCGACGGCACCGATCGTCAGGAGGAGCGTCATCCCCGGCTTGAGCTTACCCACCTCGGACTCGTCGACCTTCCCGAGGAAGATCATGTCGCCCATGTCGGCGATCGTGGCGATCGTCGTCCCCTCGTTGAACGTGTTCGTCTCGATGACGGAGTTGCCGACCTTCACCGGCACCTCGAGGACGGTCCCCGGGATCGTGGAGCGGACGAGGGTGTTCGAGGCGTCGCCGGTCGTGCGGGAGATCCCCTTCTGGATCAGGTCGAGGTTGTCGCTCGCGGTGCGCAGCTCGGTCCGCGTGTTCTCGAGGGCGGTCTGGTACGTCTGGAAAGAGGACGCCGAGATCGTCCCGTCGGCGGCGAGCGCGACGTTCCGCGCGTGGTCCTTTTCGGCGGCGTCGAGGGCGATCTTCGCCTTCTCCACGCGGCTCTGCGCCTCGTTGAGGCGGACCATGTCGGGGACGAGCCGGATCTTCGCGATGAGGTCCCCCGCCTTCACCTTCGCCCCGGCCTCGACGTGGATCTCCTCGACGATCCCCGAGACGCGCGGCTTGATGGCGACCTCCTGCCGCGGGACGACGGAGCCGGTCGAGACGGCCTTCTTGATGATCGTCGCGACCTTCGGCGACTCGGTCTGCCAGACGGTCTCGGCCTTCTGCGACTTGGCCCAGAGGAACCAGACGGTCCCCGCGAAGAGGGCGAAGACGAGCAGGCCGGCGGCGATTCCGAAGATTTTCTTCAGCATGGGACGGTCACTCCGATCTGAGGGCGACGGTGGGGCTGACGGCGAGGGCTCGCTGCGCGGGGGCAAGGCCGGCGAGGACGCCCGCCGCGACGAGGATGGCGAGCGCCTGGAGCGCCTCGCCGACGCCGACGTCGGGGTCGAGGAACATCCCCGCGCCGCCCGGCGGGAGGAGCTTGCCGATGCCGACGACGAGGGCAATCCCCGCGACGAGGCCGAGGTAGCCGGCGAGGGACGTCAGGATGACGGACTCGGAGACGATCTGGCTGACGACGGCCGAGGGTTTCGCCCCGAGCGCGCGCCGGATGCCGATCTCCTTCGTCCGTTCCCTGACGATGATGAGCATGATGTTCGAGACGCCGATGACGCCGGCGGCGAGCGTCCCGATGCCGACGATCCAGACGAGGAGGCGGATTCCCGAGAAGAGGCCCTGGATCTTCGCGAACTCCTCCTCGAGGTTGAAGTGGCCGAAGGCCCGCAGGTCGTCGGGGGCGACCTTGTGCCGCGAGCGGAGGAGGGAGAGGACCTTCTCCTCGGCCACCGAGGCGGGGACGTCGGAGCGCGAGATGATCGCCATCCAGCCGACGCGGTCGCCGTAGTTGAAGGCCCTCTGGAAGGTCGTGAAGGGAACGAAGATCGTCTGCGCGTCCCGGTCGGCGTTGTCGCCGGTCCTCGGCGACGCGAAGACGCCGACGACCTGGAAGTAGACCCCGCCGATGACGATCGAATCGCCGATCGGCTCTTCCCCGCGGGAGAAGAGGAGCTCGCGGACGCGGGTCCCGATGACGGCGACCTTCCGGCTCTCCCCGACGTCGATCGGGTTCAGGAAGCGCCCGGCCTCGATCCGGAGCGGCTGGACCCGTCGGATCTCGGGGTAGTCGCCCATGACGGAGAAAGCGCCGGTCTTCCGCCCGCGGGAGACGTTGTTGCCGCCGCCGAAGCCGCGGAGCTGGTTGCGGGGGGCGACGACCTCGACCTCGGGGACCTTCTCGCGGATGGCCTCGACGTCGGCGTTCGTGAGGCGGATGCTGCGTCCGGCCGGCATCCCGGCGAAGGGCTTCTGCGTCCGCTGCGTCCAGAGGAAGAAGCTGTTCGTCGCCCCGTCCGCAAAGCCCTTGAGGACGCCCTTGCGAAGGCCCGAGCCCGACCCGAGCATGACCATCAGGAGGAAGATTCCCCAGAAGACGCCGAAGGCCGTGAGGGCCGTCCGGGTGCGGTTCCGCGTGAGGGCGACCCGGATCTCCTGCCAGTGGTCGAGGTCGAGGAGGTGTCTCACGGCTACTCGTCCCTCAGGGCCTCGACGGGACGGATCGCCGCGGCCTTCCTCGCCGGGAAGAAGCCGGCCACGCCGCCCGCGAGGATGAGGAGGAGCGTCGCCGAGACGGCGACGCCGAAGTCGACCTCCGGGTTGCGGAACATCTCGGACTCCCCGAGCGAGCGCGACATCAGCTCGAGGAGCGCGACCCCCGCGACGAGCCCGACGTAGCCGGCGACCCCGGTGACGAGGATCGCCTCCTTCAGGATGAGGGACATGACGGAGAAGGGCGTCGCGCCGACCGCCTTGCGGATCCCGATCTCCTTCGTCCGCTCCTTGACCGCGATCATCATGATGTTCGACACGCCGACGACGCCGGCGAGGAGCGTCCCGACGCCGATGACCCAGACGAACAGGCGGATCCCGCCCATCAGGTCGACGAACCGCTGGAACTCGACGACGGCGTTCGAGATGAAGACGGCCCGCTTGTCGTCGGGGTCGAAATCGTGCCGCTCGGCGATGCGCATCCTCAGGTCGGTCGCGATCGCCTGGCTCTCGTCGACCGAGGCGTCGCCGACGGTCATCATGATCATCGCGACGTTGTTCGCGCCGCCGTAGGCGCGCTGGGCCGTCGAGATCGGGATGTAGATCTTCTCCTGCTCCCCCTCGCCCCCCTCGTCGGTGAAGACCCCGACGACCTGGAACGGGACTCCCTTGATCTCGAGGTACTCGCCGATGGCGGGGGCCGACTTGAAGAGCTGCGCCTTCACGCGCTCGCCGATGGCGGCGACCTTGCGGTGCTCCTCGACGTCCGTCGGGTTGAGGAAGCGCCCCTCGGTGACGATCGACTTCTCGAGGTGCTGGTGGTCCGGGTGGACGGCGCGGACGTCGAAGCTCGAGGTCTCGCCGTGCCAGGCGACGGTGAGCGTCCCGCGGATGAAGTAGCGCGCGGTGATGTGATCGACGCCCTTCACCCCTTCGCGGATGACGTCGTAGTCCTCGTTCTTGAACTGGACGTTCCGTCCGGGCCGGAGCCCCTTCCACGGGACGCTCGTCTGGCCGCTGCGCATCCAGATCGCGTTCGTGGCGTCGTCCCGGAAGCCGTACTCGACCCCCCTCGAGAGCCCCTGCCCGGAGCCGAGAAGGACGATGAGCATGAGGATTCCCCACGCCACGCTGAACCCGGTCAGGAACGTCCGGAGCTTGTTCTTCCGGACCGTGTCGAGGATCTCCTGCCAGGTGTCGAGCTCGAACACGGCGGCCTCAGGAGGGCGGCGTCGCGGCGAGCGGGGCGGGGGAGGCCTGCGCGAAGGCGGCCGGGGCGAAGGAGGGGGGGCCGAAGGCGGTCTCGGGGGGACCGTCCCCCTCGATCCGCCCGTCGCGGAGGCGGATGACGCGGCGGGTCCGCGCCGCGACCTCCCGCTCGTGCGTCACGATGAGGAGCGTCACGCCCGTCGCGTTGATCTGCCGGAGGACCTCCATCACCTCGAGGGAGGTCTGCGAGTCGAGCGCGCCCGTCGGCTCGTCGGCCAGGATGACCTTCGGGTTCGAGATGAGGGCCCGCGCGATCGCGACCCGCTGCTGCTGGCCGCCCGAGAGCTCGCGCGGGAGGTGCCCCGCGCGGTCGGCGAGGCCGACCCGGTCGAGGTACTCCTCGGCGAGCTTGTTGCGCTTGCGCCTCGGGACCTCCTGGTAGTAGAGCGGGAGGGCGACGTTCTCGACGGCCGTCTTGAACGGGATCAGGTTGAACGACTGGAAGACGAACCCGAGGAGGCTCGCCCTGAGGCCCGCGGCCTTCGTCTCGGACATCTGCCCGATTCGCTGCCCGTCGAGGTGGTAGTCCCCGTCGTCGTACCCGTCGAGGAGCCCCAGGACGTTCAGGAGGGTCGACTTGCCGGATCCCGACGCCCCCATGATCGCGACGAGCTCGCCCGGCGCGATGGAGAGGTCGATCCCCTTGAGAACGTGGAGCTTGCTCGACCCCATCGGGTAGCTCTTGTTGAGCCGGGAGAGCCGGATCATGGCGTCCCCGGAGCCCTCCACCGTGGACCGCTCCTCCCGGAGCCCGAGATCGACACCCCCACTCACCTTTCCTTGTACGGCGGAGGCGGCCGGGAGTTCTCGTCCCCGGCCGCCTCGCCGGAGGCGTTTCAGAGCTCGAGCCTGCGAAGCCGGAGCGAGTTCACGATGACGGAGACGGAGCTGAGGCTCATGGCGGCGCCAGCGACCATCGGCGAGAGGAGGACGCCGAGGAATGGGTAGAGCAGCCCGGCTGCGAGCGGGACGCCGAGGAGGTTGTAGCCGAACGCCCACGCGAGGTTCTGGCGGATGTTCCGCATCGTGGCGCGGCCGAGGCGCCGCGCGCGGACGAGGCCCGCGAGGTCGCCGTGGAGGATCGTGACGGTGGCGCTCTCGATGGCGACGTCGGTCCCGGTCCCCATAGCGATGCCGACGTCGGCCCGGGCGAGGGCGGGGGCATCGTTCACGCCGTCTCCGGCCATCGCGACGACGTGCCCTTCCGCTCGGAGCCTCTCGACGACGGCGCCCTTCTCCTCGGGGAGGACCTCGGCCTCGAACCGGGCGATCCCGAGCGATCTCGCCACGGCGGCGGCCGAGCGACGTGCGTCGCCCGTCAGGAGGACGATCTCGATGCCGTCGGCGCGAAGGGCCGCGAGGGCGGCCGGGGCCGACGCCCTGATCGGGTCGGCGACGGCGACGAGGCCCGCGGGGCGGCCGTCGACGGCGACGGTGACGGCGGTGCGGCCCTCTTCCTGGTGAGCCGTCGCGAGGGCGGCGAGCGCCGACGTCCCGACGCCCGACTCCGCGAGGAATCGGATGCTCCCGACGAGGACGTCGTGGCCCGAGACGCGGCCCGCGACGCCGCGGCCCGTGACGGACCGGAACTCAGAAACGAGGGGGAGCGGGCCTGCGCCCGCGGCGGCCACGATGGCCGCGCCGAGCGGGTGCTCGCTCGCGCGCTCGAGGGCGGCGGCGAGGCGGACGACCTCGTCCTTCGTGAACGGCGCGACGGCTTCGAGAGCCGCGACGGCGGGCCGCCCCTCGGTGAGCGTGCCGGTCTTGTCGATGACGAGGACGTCGACGGCGGCGAGCCGCTCGAGGGCGTCGGCGTTCTTCACGAGGACGCCGGAGAGGGCGCCGCGCCCCGTGGCGACCATGATGGAGAGGGGCGTCGCGAGGCCGAGGGCGCACGGGCAGGCGATGATGACGACCGCGATCGCCGAGGCGAGGGCGTGGACGAAGCGGGGCTCGGGCCCGAGCGCCATCCAGAGGGCGAAGGTGACGAGCGCGAGGGCGACGACCGCCGGGACGAACCAGGCCGAGACGCGGTCCGCGAGCTGCTGGATCGCCGCACGGCTTCTCTGGGCCTCGGCGACGAGGCGGACGATCCGCGCGAGCGTCGTCCCCTCGCCGACCCGCTCGGCCGCCATGACGAAGCCGCCGGCGCCGTTCACGGTCCCGCCGGTGACGGCGCTCCCGACGGCCTTCTCCACCGGGATCGGCTCGCCCGTGATCATCGACTCGTCGATCCAGGAGGTCCCGTCCTCGATCGTCCCGTCCACCGGGACTCGCTCGCCGGGCCTGACGCGGAGGCGGTCGCCCGCCGCGACGTGCTCGACGGGGATGTCGACCTCGTTGCCCTCGCCTTCGATCCTCCGCGCCGTCTTGGGCGAGAGGTCGAGGAGGGCGCGGATTGCCGAGCTCGTCCGGCTCCGGGCCTTCAGCTCGAGGACCTGGCCGAGGAGGGCGAGCGCCGTGATGACGGCCGCCGCCTCGAAGTAGACGAGGGGCGCGCCGCCGTGCCCCCGGTAGACCTCGGGGACGAGGTCGGGACGGAGAGCGGCGACGGCGAGGGCCACGGCGCTGTAGAGCCATGCGGCCGCGACGCCGAGGCCGATGAGCGTGAACATGTTCGGGCTGCGGTTGACGACGGAGGCCCACGCCCGCCGGAAGAAGGGCGCTCCGGCCCAGGCGACGACCGGCGTCGCGAGGAGGGCCTGGGCGAGCGTGAGGAGCCAGGGCGAGACCGCGTGCTGGAGCGGCTGGCCGGGGACCATGTCCGACATCGCGAGAACGAGGACCGGCAGGCCGAGCGCGGTCGCGACCGTGAGCCTGCGCGTCATGTCGGCGAACTCGGGGGACTCGACCTCGGCCGTCGGCAGTTCGGGCTCGAGAGCCATGCCGCAGATCGGGCAGTCGCCCGGACCGTCGGAGACGACCTCGGGGTCCATGGGGCAGATCCACCGGACCGCGCCGCCGGCCGCGGGGGCGGCCGGGGCGGGTGAGTCGGACGGGCTCGGGTGGGTGTGGGCGGTTGCGTGGGCTCTCATGCTCGCCTCCTGTCGGTCTCATGGGAGGAGACGCGGGGCGGGCCGGAATCTTACGGTCCGGCCCGCCCCGCTCCGCCGTGGGGTCACGCCTTACGGCTCGATCCCGTCCGCCGCGAGCCGGGCCGGGTCGGCCGTGATCCTGGGGTGACGGAACCACCCCTCGGAATCGGCGGAGCCCGGGTCGTCGCGCACCTTCAGGACGGTGAACATCCCGCCCATGTCGACGTAACCGAACGGGCCGTACGCCCCCTTCATCGGGAGGCTGTTCGGAGGAATCGGCATCGCCATCTCGCCCATCCCTCCCATGCCGGTCGTCCCCATGACCATCGCTCCCGGGACGAGGCGCGAGAGGCGCTCGTCGACGGACGCGAGGTCGGCGCCGACGACGTTCGGGAGGCCGTGTCCCATCTGCGTCATGACGTGGTGCGTCATGTGGCAGTGGACGGCCCAGTCGCCCGGCTCGGTCGGAACGAGCTCGATGACCCGCGCCGAGCCGGTGGGGACGAGGACCGTCGTCTCGGGCCAGCGTGCGGACGGGGGAACGTCGCCGCCGTCGGTCCCCGTCACTTCGAAGGAAAGGCCGTGGAGGTGAATCGGGTGATGGTCCATCGGCGAGAGGTTCCCGATCCGGATGCGGACCCGTTCCCCGGTCCCGACGACGAGCGGGGCCGTCCCGGGGTACGCCTTCCCGTTGAAGGTCAGGAGGTTGAAGTCGCTCATGGCGCCCGGGTCGGGGCGGCGGGCGCCGACCGGGAGGCTCCACTCGTGCGTCATCAGGACGAAGTCCCGGTCGACCGGCGGACCCTTCTCGACGCGCGGGTGGACGACGATCATCCCGACGAGGCCGAGGGCGACCTGCGTCATCTCGTCGTAGTGCGAGTGGTACATGAAGGTCCCGGGGCGGTGGAGGTCGAACTCGTAGGCCCACGTCTCGCCCACCGGGATCGGCGCCTGGTTGAGGCCCGAGACGCCGTCCATCCCGTTCGGCAGGACGAGCCCGTGCCAGTGGACCGTCGTCGGCTCGGGGAGCCGGTTCGTGACGTAGATCCTGAGGCGGTCCCCCTCGGTCGCCTCGATCGTCGGCCCCGGCGTGCCGCCGTTGTAGCCCCAGACGAGGGCCTTCAGGCCCGGGGCGAACTCGTGGTCGACGACCTGGGCCACGAGGTGGCCCACGAGGACGCGGCCCGAGCGGCGAAGCGGCAGCGTCGAGCCGTTCGGAGTGACGACGGAGCCGACGCCGGAACCGGCGGGACGGGACGCGCGGCGCCGTGCCCCGAGCGGGCGGGAGGGCGCGTTCGGCTCGCTGGCGGAGAGAGGCAGGGCGCTGCCGAGGGCGGCGAGGCCGGCGAAGCGGAGGAGCGAGCGACGGTCCATCAGTGACCTCCTTCGGTCGAAGCGGGTTCGTTGGCGATGAGCGAGGGGCCCGGGGGCGCGTCGACGCGCAGCCCACTTCGAAGTGCGGCCGTCGCCGCGAGGGCGACGGCGTAGTCGCGGTGGGCGTCGGCGGCCGCCGACTCGGCGGCGAGCTCGGCGTCCCGGGCGGCGAGGAGGGCGGGAATCCCGACCTGCATCGCGTTGGCGTGGAGAAGCGTCTCCGCCGTGATCCGCTCCTGGCGGGGGAGGATGGAGTCGATGGTGCGCGCGGCGCGGGCGTAGGCGAGGGAGAGCCGGCTCGCAGCCCTCCGGGCCGCGGAGCCCACCGCCGCCTCGGTCGCCCTCCGGCGCTCCTCGAGGGAGCGGCGCTCGGCGTCGAGGGAGGCGAGGCGGCCCTGGCCGCGATCGACGAGGGGAAGGCGGATCGACACGCCTCCGCCAAACCGCCAGGAGCCCTCCTCGCGCTCCGTGCTGGCGCGCACGCTCACGTCGGGCCAGCGGCCTTCCGCTTTCGCGAGCCGGATCCGGGCGGCGACGGTGCGGAGGCGGGCGTCGACCTCGCGCAGCTCGAGGCTCGACGCGAGTGCGGCCTCCTCGAGGGTGGAGGTCGCGGGAAGCGTGGCGGGCAGGGGAGGGGCTTCGTCCCCGATCGCGGCGACGGACTCACGGACGCCCTCGACGCTGCCGGCGCCGAGGATAATGGAGAGGCGTTCCTCCGCCTCGACAGCCGCGAGCTCCGCCTCCGACAGGGCGAACGCCGCCCTCTCGCGGGAGGCGTCCTCCCGGAGAGCGGAGAGCGTCGCGGCGTTCCCGGCGTCCACGAGCGCCCGCGCGGTGTCCGCGACGACCGCGGCCAGCTCCGCACGGGTCCGCGCGATCGCGAGCTTCCTCTTCGCCGCGCGGACGGCGTGGAACGCGCTCTCCACCTCGAACGTCCGGGCGACGATGGCGCCCTCGGCCCGAAACCGTGCGGCCTCGAGAGCGGCGCGCGCCGCCGCCGTCCGCCGGCCCGTCAGGATCGCGGTCGTCACGTCCCACTCGATCGAGGCCTCGGTGCGCGCCTCGTCGTCGCCCTCTCCGGACGGGCGCCAGAACTCCAACTCGATCGTCGGGTTCGGGAGGCGGCTTGCCTCCACGAGGCGACCCTCGTCGACGCCCGTCTCGAGGAGCCGTGCGCGGAGCGACGGCTCGGCGAGGAGGGAGAGCCGGACGGCGCCCTCGGCGGTCAGCGGCACGGCGAGAAGGGCCCGGATCTCCGCGGAGGCGTCCACGGAAACGAGGGCGGGGGCGCCCGCGAGCGGCCCGCCGTGCGCGAGACGGAGGGCGAGCGCCAGGGAGAGGAGCGAGGGCCGGGGTCGTCGGAGCATGTCGTTGGCCTCCGACCCGGAGACGCGGGCCGGGCCGGGGCCTTACAGCGCCTCTTCGGCGATCCCCTCGCGGGCCGGGTCCGGAGCGCCCTGTAAGGTCCGGCCGGGCCCGTCGTCTCCACTCGTGACCGACGAAAGGAGACCGACATGAAGATCGCCGACAGCTTCCGTTCCTTCCTGAGCACCACGCCCGACACGAAGGCGCCCGAATCCGGGGGTTCCTGCTGCCACGGCGACGAGGCCTGCGAGCGCCCGACTGGCGCCTCCGGCTCCGAGCCGGCAGAGCAGCTCGAGGTGACCGTGGAGAAGGGCTACCGCCCCGCGCGGCTCACGGCGCGCGCCGGCGCGCCCCTGCGCGTGACGTTCCTCCGGAACGAGACCTCCAGTTGCTCGAAGGAGGTCGTCTTCCCGGGTCTCGGAATTCGCAGGGCGCTCCCGACGGGCGAGAGGGTTTCGATCGACCTCCCCCCGCAAGCCGCCGGAATCGTCCCGTTCACCTGCGGGATGGGGATGATGAAGGGGGGAATCGAGGTGCGCTGACGCCGGACCTTGGCAGAATGCGAGGGTGAGCCGCCCCGACCCGGTCGTCGCCCTCGCGGAGGAATACCCGCGGTTTCTCGCCTTCCTCGCGAAGCGGACGGGGGACCGGGCCGTGGCCGAGGAGATCCTCCAGGAGGCCTTCGCGCGGGCCGTGACGAAGGCGCACGGCCTGCGCGAGGACTCCTCCGCCGTGGCCTGGTTCTACCAGGTCCTCCGCAACGCCCTCGTCGACCACCATCGGCGGGCCGCCTCCGAGGGGCGCGCGATGGCGGCGTTCGCAGCGGAGCAGGAGGGGGAGGCGAGGGACGAGGAGCTTGAGCGGGAGGTCTGCCGCTGCGTGGGCCGAATCGCCAGCGACCTGAAGCCCGAGTACGCCGAGGCCCTGCGGGGCATCGAGGTGGAGGGGCTTACCCTGAAGGACTTCGCCGAGATGGCCGGGATCACGCCGAACAACGCGGCGGTCCGCGTCCACCGCGCCCGCGAGGCGCTCCGCAAGAGGCTCGTCTCGACCTGCTCGTCGTGCGCGGCGAAGGGTTGCACCGACTGCACCTGCGACCCGAGCGGTCCCGGAGACTGAATTCCGCCGTCGGGAGCCGAATCGCGTAAACGCGCTTCGGGTCCGGGCGGGCTCGCCCTATCATCCCCGGATCCATCGGAGGAACGGTCCCGTGCGCGGCGCGGCGCGGAGGAGGAGGGGACGATGAGCGCGGAGAAGCCGGGTGCCCCCACCGGGGCGAAGCTCGACCTGAGCGAGTCGCAGCAGGCGGCGATCTCGAGGCTCCAGACGGACTCGAACGTCATTGCGCCGCCGATCTGGCTCGCGCGCCAGGCGCACATGGGGAACGACGCCGTCGAGAGGGCGCACGCGGCGGCCGACCCTGAGGCCTTCTGGGAGGAGAAGTCGAAGCTCGTCGACTGGATCGAGCCCTTTTCGGAGGTCTTCCGGTTCGACCTGCCGAAGCACGAGTGGTTCCTCGGCGGGAAGCTGAACGCCGCGGCGAACTGCATCGACCGGCACGTGTACGGAGACCGGCGGAACAAGGCGGCGCTCATCTGGGTCGGCGAGGACGGCGAGGAGCACACCTACACCTACAGCCGCCTTTACCGCGAGGTGAACCGCTTCGCCAACGCGCTCAAGCGCCTCGGCGTGGGCCGGTTCGACCGCGTCATCATCTACATGCCGCTCGTTCCCGAGGGGATCATCACGATGCTCGCCTGCGCCCGGATCGGCGCGATCCACTCCGTCGTCTTCGCCGGGATGGGGACGCAGGCGCTGAGGTCGCGGATCGTCGACTGCCAGGCGAAGGCGATCGTCTGCTCCGACTTCACCTTCCGGCGCGGCAAGAAGATCTCCCTGAAGCCGACGATCGACGAGGCCGTCCGCGACCTCGTCTTCGTCGAGCACGTGATCGTCCACCGGCGGGGGTCCCGCGTCGGCGACGCCCCCTACGAGTTCGAGAGCGAGCGCGAGCACGACTTCTACGACATCCAGAACGCGAACGAGATCCACTGCCCGCCGGAGCCGATGGATGCCGAGGACCCGCTCTTCATCCTCTACACGTCGGGGACGACGGGGAAGCCGAAGGGGGTCGTCCACACCACGGGCGGCTACATGGTCGGTGTCACCTGGCTCTCGAAGGCCTTCTACCAGATCGGCGAGCGGGACATCTACTGGTCGACCTCCGACATCGGCTGGATCGTCGGTCACTCCTTCATCGTGTACGGGCCGCTCTCCGTCGGAGCGACGGTCTTCTGCCGCGAAGGCGTGCCCGACTGGCCGAACCCCGAGGTGACCTGGGAGCTCTGCGAGCGCTTCGGCGTGAACCTCCTCTTCACCGCGCCGACGGCCGTGAGGATGTGGATGAGCCACGGCCCCGAGGCGCCCGCAAAGTACGACCTCTCGCGCCTGCGCCTCATCGCCTGCGCGGGCGAGCCCCTCAACCCCGAGGCGCACCTCTGGAGCCAGAAGCACCTCGTGGGGCAGTCGAAGGGGATGGTCGTCGACAACTTCTGGCAGACGGAGATCGCCGCTCCCGTCCTCGGAACGCTCCCGACGTTCGAAGCGCGGCCGGGGAAGGTCGGCAAGCCGCTCCCGGGCGTGGACGCGGCGATCGTCGACGCGCAGGGAAACCCGCTGCCGGACGGACAGGGAGGGCTCCTCGTCCTGCGCAAGCCGGTCCCCTACATGCTCCGGACGGTCTGGGGCGACTACGCCCGTTACGAGAAGTACTGGCAGCAGATCCCGGGGTACTACGCGGCGGGCGACATCGCCGTTAGGGACCAGGACGGCTGGTTCGCCGTCCTCGGCCGAGCCGACGACGTCCTGAACGTCGCGGGGCACCGGATCGGCACGGCCGACGTCGAGGGCTCCCTGCTACGGCATCCTGCAGTCGCCGAGAGCGCCGTGGTGGGTCTCCCTGATCCGTTGAAGGGCGAGCGGATCAAGGCCTTCGTCGTCCTGAAGGCGGGCGTCGAGACCGGGCCCGGCCTCATCGCGTCGCTGAAGGACCACGTCCGCCAGGACCTCGGCCCGATCGCGCAGCCGTCGGAGATCGAGATCCGTACGACGCTTCCGAAGACGCGTTCGGGGAAGATCGTCCGGCGCTACCTGAAGGCGGTCGAGATGGGCGAGGACCCGGGCGACCTCTCGACGCTGGCGGACTGACCATGGGAGGGCGTCGAGCCGTCCCGGTAGGAAGGGCCCTCCCGTGAGCGAGGCCGTGAAGTCACTCCTCGACCGGCTCGGTGCGCTCGTTCCGGGCTACGCGGGATATGCCGACAGGGAGAAGAGGCGGGAGAGCGACCAGGCTCTCCGGCTCGCCGTCGCCGGAAGGCTCGGCCTCGCGCGGGCCGCGCTCGACCGCCGGACGGCCGCGTGCGCCCGGACGGGACGCTTCGACGTCCTCGATCCGCTGGACGCGCTTTCCCGCCGGGTGGCGGCGCTCGCCGACGCGGTCCGGCACGCCCCCGCGGGCTACGCGGCGCTCTTCGACGCCGCGACGGTGGACGCCGCGGACCTGGATCGCCTGTACGCCTTCGACCTCGAGGTCCGGGACGCGTGCGAGAAGGTCGTCGAGGAGTCGGAGCGCCTTCCGGCCGCCGTGGACGTCGCGGCCCTCGATCGCGCGAGCGCCGTCGTGTCGGATGCCGAGTCGGCCATCCAGCGCCGCGCCGAGGCCCTGCGGGAGGTGAAGTGATGCCCGACCTCGCCGACATCCTCGAGCTCGTCGACGCGACGGGCGACGTCCTCGCCGCCCGCGTGCCGGCAGAGGGTCCGGCCGTCATCCGCTGGGGCTCGCAGCTCGTCGTCCGCGAGGGGCAGTGCGCCCTCTTCCTGCGCGACGGCCGCGCCATGGCTCTCTTCGAGCCGGGGCGGCACGTCCTGACGACGCAGACCGTGGCCGGCCTGACGGGCTTCGTCGCGGGGCTCGCCTACGACGGCGCGTCGCCGTTCCGGGCCGAGGTCGTCTTCGTCGGACGGCAGCTTTTCCGCGACCTGCGCTGGGGAACGCCGGAGCCGGTCTACATTCCCGACCCCGTCCTCCTCCAGATCCCGGTCCGCGCGAACGGCCGCTTCGCGATCCGCGTCTCGGACCCGACGGTCTTCGTCCCGAAAGTCGTCGGTACCCGGCCCGTTTTCCGGCAGCGCGACCTCGAGGAGTTCCTGCGGGCGCAGTACCTCGTCTCGGCCCTCACCGACGCGCTCGCGTCCCTCGGCAGGCCCTTCGTCGAGCTGCCGCGCTTCACGCGCGAGCTGGGAACGGGTGTACGGGCAATCCTCGGGCCCGAGTTCGCCGCGCTCGGCCTCGAGCTGACCGACCTCTCGGTGAACTCGGTCACGACGACGGAGGAGATCCAGGCGACTCTGAACGGCAACGCGAGGATCGCCTCGGAGGCGTTCGCGAAGGCGAAGGGAACGCAGTACGACCTGGAGGCCCGTGCGGCAGGGGCCACGGCCCTGAAGCAGGCGGGGACGAGCTACCGCGAGGTGGGGACGACCGATGCGCTCCAGGGGCTCGCGTCGAACGTGGGCGCGGCGGGCGGCGGGGGCTCGGCGCTCGAGGCGGGCGTCTCGCTCGGCGCCGCGATGCTCGTCCCGCAGATGATGCAGGGGATGCTCCGGCCCGAGGCCGCGGCGGCGGGGGGCGCGCCGGCCGCCGCGGACGTCGACCCGGTCGTCCGGCTGAAGCAGCTCAAGGAGCTCCTCGACGCCGGGGCCCTCACGCAGGAGGAGTACGAGGCCAAGAAGGCCGAGTGGCTGAAGCGGCTGTGAGCGCGGACCTGCCGCGCGTCCTCTTCAGGACGCGGCGCGGTCTCTGCCCCGCGTGCGGCACGCCCCTCGAGCTGGAGGACGACGTTCCCGAGGTGACGTGCCGTTTCTGCGGCTCGCTCGCCGTTCTCGAGAGGCGCCTGAGGAAGGTGGAGCCGGAGGTGGAGGGGGTGCCGCTCCGCCTCTACCTCGACGCGGCAGCCGCCGAGGCCGGGGGAACGTCGGCGTCGGTCCCGTGGGTCCGCTCGAAGGGCTATCGGCAGAGCGACGTCGAGCGGACGGTCTGCCCCGGCTGCGGCGATGCGCTGGAGTGGAGGCACGACGCGGAGCGGGTCGACTGCCCGTCGTGCGGCTCCGGCTGCCGGCTCGAGAGGCGCCTGTGGGCTCCGCTCCCCGACCCGGCGCGGGCGATCCCTCGCCGTCGAAGCCCGGACGAGCAGCCGGCCCCGGAAGAGGCCGACGACGACCCGCGGACGGAGCAGCTCGTCTTCCGCTTCGTGAGCGAGGCGGACCCGGGCCGGCGCGTCGCGCTCGCGCTCCGGTTCGAAGAGTGGACCTTCGTGAACTCCACCGCCGCGCGCCTCCTGCCGTCGCTCCTGCGCGTCGCGTGCGAGGGTGGTCCCGTCCTCCAGGTCCCGATCGCCGACTTCATCGGCAAGCTCCTCTGCGAAGGACACGCGGAGCTTCGCAACGCGACGCTGCGGGCCATCGAGCCGTTCGTCTTCGAGCGGGCCGTGCCGCCGACGCTCGTCTTCGCGCTCGGCCTGGGCGACGGCACCGGCCTGAAGGTGCTCCTCGACGCGGCCGAGCTGGCCCACCGCCGCGGCGACGACGACACCGCGACGACCGCCCTGCTGGCCGTGAACTGGATCTTCCAGCGGAACTTCCCTCACCACGCGGTGATGGGGGAGATCCTCCTTCACCGGATGCTCTACCTCAGCGGGCCGGCGCTCGCGTTTGCACTCCTCCTCGCGCGGCGGCGCGTCACCGGGACGGGCTTTCACTACCCGGCAGAGACGCTTCTCTCCTTCATCGACGAGGCGACCGCCGAACGGCCGGAGCTCGTCCCCGAGCTGGCCCGCTGCTTCTACGTCGGACTGCCGAAGGACGAGGCGGAGTGCCGCGTCCGAATGGCCTTCTTCGTCACGCTCCGGACCAGGGAGTCCCGCGCAGCGGCGCTGCGCGAGTTCCTCCTTCCACCGGAAGACGCGCCGGAGGAGCTTCGCCGGGATCTCGAGGCGCTCGCCCAATCCCAGGGCCCGTCGTCTTCGCCCGGGACCCGGGAGCCGCCGCTGTCGCCGGAGCTCCAGGCGCTCCTCGATCGCTGGGACGACGACCTGCGGCGCGCCGTCGGCGCCGTCGACGCGGCGCGGGCGAGCTTCCGCGAGTTTCGGGAGACGGTCGCGGGACTCGAGGTACCGCTCTTCGACGAGGGGTGAGGCTCGGACGAAAGCGCCCGGCTTTCGCCGGGCGCTCGAAGGCAGGCCGTGCGGGCTCCGGGCCGCACGAGGCGGCCCGGGCCTCAGCGGGTCACTTCTTCAGCCACTCCCCGAGCCAGCCCAGGACGGTGTCGTGCCACTGGAGCGAGTTCGCGGGCTTCAGAACCCAGTGGTTCTCGTCGGGGAAGATGAGGAGCTTGCTCGGAATCCCCCTGCGCTGGAGCGCCGTGAACGTCGAGATCCCCTGCGTGTAGACGACGCGGTAGTCCTTCTGGCCGTGAATGACGAGCGTCGGGGTCTTCCAGTTCTTCACGTAGTCGATCGGGTTGTGGTGCCCGAAGCTCTTCGCGGTCCAGGGCGTGCCGCCGTTCTCCCACTCGGGGAACCAGAGTTCCTCGGTGTCGTAGTAGGCCATCCGCTCGTCGAGGTTCCCGTCGTGGACGACGAGGCACTTGAAGCGGTCGGTCTGGCCGGCGATCCAGTTGATCATGTAGCCGCCGTACGAGGCGCCGAGGGCGCCGACGCGGTTTCCGTCGAGGAAGGAGTACTTCCCGAGCGCGAAGTCGAGGCCCTTCATCAGGTCCTCGTAGGGCGCGCCGCCCCAGTCGCCGTTCACGGCGTCGGTGAAGGCCTGGCCGTAGCCGGTCGAGGCGTGGAAGTCGATCATCACCGCCGCGTAGCCTGCGCCGGCATAGGCCTGCGGGTTCCAGCGGTAGTGGAAGTCGTTGCCGAAGGAGCCCTGCGGCCCGCCGTGGATCAGGAAGGCGACCGGGTACTTCTTCGCCGGGTCGAAGTCGACGGGGTGGACGATGTAGCCGTAGACCGTGTCGCCCTTGGCGCCCGTGAAGCTGAATTGCTCGGGCTTGCCGAAGCGGGCCGCGGCGACCTTTGCATCGTTGATCGTCGTCAGCTTCTCGAACGTACCGCCGGCCACGGGGATCGCGAAGAGCTCCGTCGGGCCGAGGAGCGAGTGGCGGGCGAAGAGGATCCGGTCCTTCCCGAGGGGCTGCGGGGCGTCGATCGAGCCGTCGGCGGCGAGGATCTTCGCCTTGCCGCTCGCTGCGTCGATCGCGAAGAGGGCTTTCTGGCCGAGGTGGTCTGCGGTCGCGTAGAGCGACTTGCCGTCGGCGGACCAGGTGATCCCGGCGGGCGAGCGGTCGTCGTTCTTCCCGGTCCCGGCGCGGAGCGTGTACGAGCGGTCCTTGCCCGTCGCGAGGTCGCGCAGGACGACCTCGTACCGGTCGGCCTCGTAGCCGGCGCGGCTCATGGCGAGGTACGCGAGCGTCTTTCCGTCGGGCGAGAAGCGGGGCGTGGCGTCCCAGGCGGGGTTCGTCGTGATCCGCTTCGGGGCGGCCGAGCCGTCCGTCGGGACCTCCCAGAGGTCGAAGTTCGTCGACCAGGCCTCCTCGCGGCCGACGTCCTTGCAGGTGAAGACGAGCTTCTTCGCGTCGGCGGTGACGGTGATCTCGTCGAGGCCGCCGAACGGCTTCGTGGGCGCGTCGGCGTCCATCTGGGGCATCAGGTCCTTCGCGGGGCCGGCGGCCTTGCCGCCGGCGCCGAGCGGGAGGACGAAGACGTGGTTCCTGCGGCCGTCCTTCCAGGTGTCCCAGTGACGGACGAAGAGGCGGTCGAAGAGCATCCCGCTCGACTTCACCGCGCCCTTCTCGTCGAGCATCTTCTTCGTCTCGGCGGGGCTCTTCCCGGGGAAGACCTCCATCGAGAGGACGAGGAGCCTGCCGCCGGGAGCGACTTCTAGGTTGTCGACGTCGAGCGGCTCGGAGGTGACCTTCTCGGCTTCGCCGCCAGCGAGCGGGAGGTTCCAGACCTGCTGCGAACCGCCGCGCGTCGAGAGGAAGTAAAGGCTCTTCCCGTCGGCCGCCCAGCGGGGGTTCGCGTCGCCCGCCTCGTGCGTCGTCAGGCGGCGAACGGCCTTCGTCCGCACGTCGAGGAGCCAGAGGTCGGTCCGTCCCCGGTTCGCGGCGAGGTCGGTCGTCCTGAGGACGAACGCGGCCTGCGTCCCGTCGGGGGAGACCTGGGCGTCGGAGATCCGGTCCATGGCGAGCATGTCGTGGATGGAGAAGGGGTGGGTCTCGGCGGCGGCCAGCGGCGCAGCGCACGCGAGGACCGCCCCGAGGGCGAGGGTCGGGAGGAGGTTGCGGCGGAGCATTTCCGAATCCTACCCCTTCGGCCGGACCTCTTCGGGGAAGCGGTAGTCGACCCTGTCCTTGAGAGCCAGGCACGGCCCTTCCAGGACCTTCCACGAGAGCGCGGCCAGGAGCGAGATGGCCCCGAGGAGGACGGCGAGGTAGGCCGCCCATCCGGCGGCGCCAGGCGCGATGGCGGCCGGGCGGAGCCCCGCCTCCCGCAGCGCGAACGTCACCGGCCAGTGGAAGACGTACATGGCGTAGCTGACCTTCCCCGCGGCCCGGAGAGGCCTCCACTCGAGGAGGCGCGGAAGGAGCGCCTCCCGGGGGAGCGCGATCGCGAGAAAGACGAGAGCCGCGAAGGCCACCGCGAGGGAGGTGAAGCCGAGTGTCAGCATCGGCGGCGTGCCCCAGAAGGCATCGCCCGCGGACCCGATGACGAGCCCCGAGGCGAGGGTGGCGAGGAAGAGCGTCGCGAGGGCGTGAGGGACGTACCTCCGCGGCTCGGGGAGCTGGGGCACGACGAGGGCCAGGAGGCTTCCCGCCGCGAGCCCGTCGAGGCGGAACGGGGTCAGGACGTAGAGGCCGACGTCCGGCACACCGAGGAGGAAGCCCGCTACCCGCGCGGCCGGGACGAGGACGACCAGGCCGGCGCAGAGGCCGGCGAGGGCGCGCCGCGGGAGGAGCGAGACGACGAGCGGCCAGACGAGGTAGTACTGCTCTTCGACCGCGAGGGACCAGAAGTGGGAGAGGGGCGCTGCGGGCCACCCCGCGATCGTCACCTTCACGTTCGAGGCGTAGAGCCAGTACCAGAGAGACTCCCGTCCCGACACGTCGAAGAGGAGGACGAGGAGGAGAAGGGACGCGTAGTAGAGAGGGAAGATGCGGAGGAAGCGCCGGGCGTAGAAGACGCGGAAGTAGTTCCGGGCCCCGCGGGACTGCACGAGGAGCCGGGTGATCAGGAAGCCGGAGAGAACGAAGAAGAGGTCGACTCCCGCCCACCCGAGCCGGGCCGCGCCGAGGAGCGCTCTTCCGGCGAGGCTCGCAGCGGGCTCGAAGAGCGTCGCGTGGTAGACGATGACGGCCAGGACCGCGAGCCCTCGCAGCCCGTCCAGGGGGGCGATGCGTGCGGGAAGGCCCATGAGGCATGTTAGCGCCCGGCCGCGCGTTCGCCGATGCGGGAAGCCTCGGGCCCCGGCGCCCGATAAGATCCGCTCCGAGGAGTCACAGTGAAGGGAATCATCCTGGCCGGGGGCTCCGGCACGCGCCTGCATCCCGTGACCCGCGGCGTCAGCAAGCAGCTCGTACCGGTCTACGACAAGCCGATGATCTACTACCCCCTCTCGACGCTGATGCTCGCGGGGGTCCGGGAGATCCTCGTCATCACGACGCCGCACGAGCAGGAGGGATTCCGCCGCGTGCTGGGCGACGGCAGCCCGTTCGGCGTGTCGATCTCCTACGCCGCCCAGCCGAGCCCCGACGGCCTGGCCCAGGCGTTCCTCATCGGCCGGGAGTTCGTAGGGTCGGGGCGGGTGGTGCTCGCCCTCGGCGACAACATCTTCTACGGGCACGGATTCTCCGAGCTTCTCCAGGCCGCCGCGCGGCGGGAGTCGGGGGCCACGGTCTTCGCCTACCGGGTCCGCGACCCGGAGCGGTACGGCGTCGTGGAGTTCGGTACGGGTGGCCAGGCGATCAGCCTCGAGGAGAAGCCGGCGAAGCCGCGATCCTCCTACGCCGTCACCGGCCTCTACTTCTACGACAACGGCGTCCTCGACATCGCTGCGAGCCTGAAGCCCTCGCCGCGCGGGGAGCTCGAGATCACCGACGTGAACCGGGTCTACCTCGAGAGGGGCGGCCTGCACGTCGAGGTCCTCGGCCGGGGCGTGGCGTGGCTCGACACCGGGACGCACGCCTCGCTCCTGCAGGCTTCGAACTTCATGCAGGCGATCGAGGAGCGGCAGGGGCTGAAGGTGGCGTGCCTCGAGGAGGTCGCCTACCGGATGGGCTACATCGACGCCGCCCAGGTCCGCGAGACCGCGAAGGCGATGAAGAACAACGAGTACGGGCAGTACCTGCTCCGGCTCCTGGACGAGGAGGCCGAGGCGGGCGCGCGACAAGGAGCGTGAACGTGGCCGACCTCTTCACCGCCGCCGACCTCGCCGCGATGGCGCGCCTCGGGATCGATCCCGCCGAGGCTGCGCGACACGTCGCCCTCCTGACGCATCCCCCGGCGGCGGCCCGCCTCGAAAGGCCCTGCACGCGCGGCGACGGCGTCGAACGGATCGCCGAGGAGCGCCACCGGGACCTCCTCTCTCTCTTCGAGGAGGCCGAGAAGGCGGGGAGGCTCTCGAAGTTCGTTCCGGCCTCGGGGGCGGCGAGCCGGATGTTCCAGTCGCTGGGCAAGGCCCTCGACGACGTGGACGCGACCTGGTTCGACTGGAACGACCGCGCGGCGAGAGGGGACGTGGGGGCCGCCGAGGTCGTCCGGTTCGTGGAGAACCTCGAGCAGCTGCCGTTCTCGGCCGAGCTGCGCGCGGCAGTGGGCGAGGACGTCTTCTCCGACCCGCGCGGCCGCCTCCGCGAGCTCCTCGCGGGGACTCTCCGGAGCCCCGGGCTCGGCCTCGCCTCGCGTCCGAAGGGGCTCGTTCCCTTCCACCTCGAGGAGGAGGGCGCCCGGACGCCGTTCGAAGAGCACCTGGTGGAGTCGGGCCTCACCGTGAGGGCCGCATCCGGGCGGACGCCCGTTCACTTCACGGTGGCCGAGGAGGCGCGCGGCGACTTCGAGGCCCTTCTGGAGCGCCACCGGGAAGGGCTGCAGCGCCGCCTGCACGCGCGGTTCGAGGTGACGTTCTCGGTCCAGGAGCGTTCCACGGACACACTCGCCGTCGGCCTGGACGGGCAGCCCTTCCGGACGGCCGAAGGGGAGCTGCTCTTCCGTCCCGGTGGTCACGGCGCCCTCCTCGGGAACCTCGCGGCGCTCGGCGGCGACGTCGTCTTCGTGAAGAACATCGACAACGTCGTCCCCGACGCGCGCAAGGGGCCGACGCTCCTCTGGAAGAGGCTCCTCGCCGGGCGGCTCCTCGAGGTCGAGCGGCGGGTCGGCCACCTCGTCTCGCTCCTCCACGAAGGGGACCCGACGGCGGCGGACGAGGCCCTCTCCTACCTCCGGGAGACCTTCGGCGACGCGACGGCCGAGGCCGAGACCCTGCCGCCGGCCGAAAGGGTGGCTTGGGTGCTGGCTCGCCTCGAACGGCCGCTGAGGGTCTGCGGCGTCGTACGAAATCAGGGGGAGCCGGGCGGCGGGCCCTTCTGGGTGCGCAGCCGCGACGGCCGTCTCTCGCGGCAGATCGTCGAGAGCGCCGAGGTGGACCTGTCCGACGCTGCGCAGAAGGCGCTCTGGGCCGCCGGGACCCACTTCAACCCGGTCGACCTCGTCCTCTCGCTGCGCGACGCCGCCGGGCGCCCGTGGGACCTTTCCCGGTTCGTCGACGACGCGGCCGTCTTCGTCTCGAGGAAGTCGTACGGGGGGGCCGAGCTTCTCGCCCTCGAAAGGCCCGGCCTCTGGAACGGCGCCATGGCCTTCTGGAACACGCTCTTCGTCGAGGTGCCGAGCGAGACGTTCGCCCCGGTCAAGAGCGTCCTCGACCTCTTGCGGCCCGAGCACCGCCCCGCGCCGGAGTAGCCGGCCTCAGCGCGGCGCCGGAGTCGGCGTGCGGCGGAAGAGCCAGTCCTCCCGCCGCCGCTCGTCGGCCGTGCAGGGGTAGCCGAACGACGCGTCGAAGGCGCAGCCGGGGAGGCGCGGGCCTGCGAGGGCCGGGCCGGGCGGGCGCGCGAGCGCCGGGTCGAGGAGCGCCAGGAAGTCCTCCGAGTAGAACGCGAGGTCGGAGATCGGAAGAGCCGGGGCCAGGCCCTTGAGCCGGGCGAGGAACGCGGGGGACACGACCCCGGCGGCCCTCCGTTTCAGCGGGGCGGCGTCCGTGCCCGAGAACGCCGAGAGGCGTGCGGCGAGCCGTCCGCGGGAGCCCTTCAGAACGACGCAGGCGTCGGGCGGGCCGAGGTTCGCGCACTCCGGAGTGCCCGGCGGCGGGAAGGGGGAGAGCGAGCGCGAGACCGATTCCCCGAGCGAAGGAAACGTCACTTCCTCGAAAGTCCCGGCGCCCGCGGCGGGTTGCATCGACCGGAGGGCCCACCGCCCGGCGGGTGTCTCCACGAGGAGACGCGTCTCGTCCTCGGTCTCGGTCCTTCGGAAGAGGACGGACCATCGGACGCGCGGCGGCCCCGGAGACTCGTGGTGCCAGCGGCCGCGAGGGACGAGGCCGCGGCCCGCCGGCGTGGGTGCGGCGACGTCCACCGCCGCGACCGCCGGGAGGAGGGCCGCGAGAACGAACGCCGCTCCCGGAACGGTCACGGGTGGCCGGCGGGCAGCCAGATCTTCTCGCTGACGAAGACGGCGACGAGCCAGGGGTCGAGAAGGCCAGCCCGGCCCTCGTCCTCGAGGATCCTCAGCGCCTTCTCGCGTGGGACGGCGCGCTTGTACGGGCGGTCGGCGGCGGTCAGGGCGTCGAAGATGTCGCAGACGGTCATGATCCGCGCGGGGACCGGAATCCGGTCGGCCTGGAGGCCGCGCGGGTAGCCCGTGCCGTCGAGCTTCTCGTGATGGGCGTGGGCGATCTCGGGGACGCGAGCCAGGTCGGCCGTCCAGGGAATGGAGGAGAGGAAGCGGTAGGTGTGTGAGACGTGGCTTTCGATCTGCGTCCGTTCCTCGAGGGAGAGGCTCCCTTTCCGGATCGAGAGGAGCTGGAACTCGTAGTCGTTCAGGAACGGCGTCACGACGCCGCGCCGGTCCCGGAACGAGCGTGTGAGGAGGCGCCGCAGCGTACCGCCGGCCTCTTCGGGGAGGACGGTCGGCTCGTTGGCGCGCCGCACCTCCTCGAACATCTCCTCCAGCTCCTGGGCCCGTTCCCAGCGCACCAGGTCGAGCTGGCGGACGTCCTCCGCCGAAGGGGGGACACCCGCCTCGAGGAGCTTCAGGAGGAGTGCCCGGCACTCCTGCGTGTCGGACGACTCGAGCGCGAAGTCGAAACGGTCGCGGATGCGGAGGATCTCGTCGTCGTCGAGCTTCTTCGCCTTGACGAGGACGCGCTCGGGGATCGAGATTTTCCCGAAGTCGTGGAGGAGCGCCGCGGTCTGCAGCTCGCGGAGCTCCTCGCGCGAGAACGCGACGTCGGCGTAGGGCCCTTCGCCGGCCCTGTCGACGATGCGGGCGAGCGCCACGGAGAGATCGGCGACACGGTTGCTGTGGCCTGCGGTCGTCGGGTCGCGCAGCTCGACCGCCATGATCGAGGCGCGGGCGAAGTCCTCGAAGAGAAGCCGGATGGAGGCCGTCAGCTGGTTCGCCTTCACCGAGACGGCCGCCTGGGTCGCCAGGGAGAGGAGGAGCGGTATGAGGTCGGCCGGGTAGGGTGCGTGGGTTCCGTCGGCCAGCCTGCGGTTCATGAGCTGGAGGACCCCGACGAGGGCGCCCGTGTGGTCGCTCATCGGGACGACGAGCATCGCGCGCGTCCGCCAGCCCGTCTGCTCGTCGAAGGCGGTGTTGTGGCGGTAGGGTGCTCCGGCCGGCACCGCGTAGGCGTCGTCGAGGTTCACCGGCTCGCCGTGCCCGGCCACGTACCCCGCGAGGCTCGCGTCGTCCACGGGCATCGTCCGTTCGGAGAAGGCGAACCTCACCGCGTCGTTCTGCGCGAGCTTGAAGCGGAGCCGCTTGCCGTGAGGGCCCTCCTCGAGCAGGTAGAGGCTGCCCGCCTCGGACCCCGTGAACCGGCGGGACTCGGTGAGGATCTTCTCCAGCAGGCGGTCGAGGTCGCGTTCGGCGGAGAGGGCGATGCCGATCCGGTTCAGGGCGGAGACGCGTTCCTCGACCTCTGAGAGCCGGCGTTCGAGAGCGGCGGAGGATGCGCGCGCGGAGGCGACCCGGGCGGCGGCCGAGAGGATCGCGGCGAGCGTCGACGCCGGGGCGTCCGGGGGGAGGCCGAAGGCCGGAAGCGGGTGCGCCGGAGCCGGGCCCCAGGAGACGAGCGCAGCCGCGGCATTCGCCGGGAGAAGATCGGAGAGAGCATCGTGCCAGGAGGGCGTGGAGAGATACAGCGCCGGTCCATCCCCGGGTGCGGGCGGGCCGTCGGACCACGGCCGGTCGTCGATTTCCGCCTCGCGAAGGGCCTCGGCGAGAACGTCCGGCAGCGGCTCCGCGGGGCGATGGAGGACGACGCGCTCGCTCATGCCCGGATTCTGTCGGTCGGGCGGCAGCGGGGTCAACGAGGACGTGGATCGAGGAGGCGGTGCGGGCGGGAGATCGGAGGAGCCGGCGTGCGGCCGCGTGTCACTTCGGGCCGATGAGCGCGGAGAAGACGAGGTAGGGGTTCACGACCAGCCCCTTCCAGGGGTTCGGGGCGTCGACGTCGCGGAAGATGGCGAAGTGGAGGTGCGCCCCGAAGGTGCGCCCCGTCGTTCCCACCTCGCCGATCTGCTGGCCGCGCTTCACCCGGTCGCCCACTTTCAGGCCGGGGGTGTAACGCTTGAGGTGGGCGTAGTAGTAGACGAACCGACCCGTCGCGTCGCGCAGGTAGACGACGATGCCGCCACGGCGGTCGCGTCCGAGCCGTTCGATCGTCCCGTCGCTCACCGCGAGGATCGGCGTTCCCTTCGGGGCGCCGAGATCGATGGCGTGGTGGCTCCGGTGGCGGCCCCGGGACGCCTTGAACGTGTCGCGGAGCTTCTCCCTTGGGAACGACTCGATCGGAAGGGGGAAGCCCGTTGCGAAGAGAGCTGCCAGCTCCTCTTCCGGGATGGAAGCGGGTTTGCTGTCCTTCTTCCTGACGACGAAGCCCTTCAGCGTCTGTCCGAGGTCCTTCCAGAAGGACTTCTGCTCGTCGGAAAGGGACGGAAGCTCGGCTATGGCCACGGTGCCCCGCGGAAACAGGCCGTCGTCGAGCGGTTCGTCACCGTCGGGGTCTGCTTCGAGCGGGAGGTCATCGATGTCGTCGGGGGGGTGGGCCTGGCTCCGGGCCTGGGCGAGGATCGCCGGGAGTCCGGGCGGAAGCGCCACGTGGCGGCTCCGGGGAGCCTGGCTGCCTCGGGCGATCCAGGCGAGGTCGGCCTCGTCGACCGTGCGGTAACAGGTGCCGTCCTCCGGATCGCGGACGGGGCAGGCAGTCGCGGGCTGGGTACCGACTCGGACCGGCTCGGGTGCCGGCGCGAGCGATGCCGACGCCTCCGCCGACGCGCTGCCATCCGGGGCTGCCGTCGCGGATGCCGGCGCAAGGAGCGCCGCCGCGAGGGCGAGCCCGAGAAGGGCCGCGGCCCCGGAGAGCGCGGTTCTCGTCAGCCTGCTCTCTCCAGGTAGGAGTCGTCGCGGGTGTCGATGCGGATGACCGTTCCCACGTCGACGAACTGCGGGACCATGACCTGCAGCCCGGTCTCGAGCTTGGCCGGCTTGTACGAAGCGGTGGCCGTGGCCCCCTTCATTCCGGGGTCCGTTTCGACGATCTTCAGCGCGACCGTGGTCGGGAGCTCGACGGAGATCGGGTTCCCTTCGTAGAAATCGACGTCGATGATCGTCTCGGGCAGGAGGTACTTCATCGCGTCGCCCACGATCTCGTCCGACAGGCGGATCTGGTCGTAGGACTCCTGGTTCATGAAGTGGTGTCCCTCACCGTCCGAGTAGATGTACTGCATCTGGTGGGTGTCGAGACTCGCCTTCTCGATCTTGTCCTCGGAGCGGAACCGGTGCTCGTTCATCGAGCCGGACTTGAGGCTCCGGAGCTTGGCCTGGACGAAGCCGCGGAGGTTGCCGGGCGTCTTGTGGACGACGCTGTGCGCACGGTGGAGCTCACCGTTGTGGACGACGATCATGCCGGCGCGAAGTTCGGTTGCTGAGATCATTCCCAAGACCTGGTACAGCCCTTCCGCTCGGCACAGCTTCCGCCGGACGATCCGGTCTCCTGCGGCGCCAAACGCGTGGAGGGTAAACCGGCAGGGGGCTACAAAGCAAGAGGGACCGCCGTGAGGCGGTCCCTCTTGGAAACCTTTGTAAAGAAGGGTGTTAGTCGACGAGTTTCACGCGCACGGGACGGGGCTCCGCCGGGACCGGGACATCCTCGGGCTCGGGGGCGGCCGCCATGCTCCGGGACCCGACCGACACGCCCATGGTCTTCCAGAGGTTGTCGAGGACCTCCGGCGTGAAGTACGCCGCAGCGAACTCGATGACCTGCTCCTGGCTCGGAGGGCCGAAGGAGTTCGTCGGGAAGCCGCCCGGCGAGGAGTTGCCGTTGAAGAGATACACGGCCATGTCGACCCGCGGAAGGCTCGTCCCGTAGTTCGCGTTCAGGAACTGGACGAGGGCGTCCGCGACGATCGCGTAGCCCGTGGCGCTCGGGTGGACGCCGTCGTAGGAGAAGACGCCGCCCGAGAGGTAGGCCGACGTGAGGGTCATCCCGGCGTACTCCCGTCCGCGCGCGGCGATGTCGGCCAGGAGGGCAGCGGAGTCGAACACCTTGTACCCGGCCCCCTGGGCGAGCGCGGCGATCTGGGCGTTGTATTCGCCGCCGCGGGTCTTCAGGAGCGACACCTCGCTCGCGTAGAGGAGGCCCGGGACGGAGGCGCCGCCGATGACGGTCCCGTTGTCCGGAAGCGGGTTGTTGCACGCCGGGAGAGGGGCGACGGCACAGGGGATGCCGTAGCCGAGCTTCATGAGGGAGCCGAGGGGCAGCGGCACGATCGTGTTGGTCGGCACCGGGCAGGCAGGGACTCCGGCCGGGCAGCCCGTCGGGCCGAGGACGGTGATCGGCTGGCCCGTGGCCGGGTTGACACCGATGATGGGGCTGACGGCCGTGAAGTACGGCAGGCTCGTGACGTCCGGGATCGTCAGCGCGATGCCCTTGCCCGTGCCGCCCTGCGCCGCCTTCATCGTGTCGACGATGGTCTTGTACGAGGCCGCGTAGGCCTCCTTGGAGATGAGCGTCACGCCGTCGATGACCGTGCCCGACGTCGCCGGCCCGAGGAGCTCGTTGCCGAGGACGCCGATCGCGAAGAACGTCGGGGTCCGCGAGGCGGCCTGCTGGAGGACCGTGGCGCCGCTGCCCCGGAGGACGACGTCGATCAGGGCGTTCTTGCACGGCACGGTGCCGGTGTTCGTGACGCAGTTGACGACGCTGGCGCCGAGGTAGCCGGGAATCGCCAGGTTGTTGTAGGGGGTGGGAAGAGCGAGGTTCTCGGGTTTGCCGGTGTTCGGCGCGTAGCTGAAGGTCGGCGCCAGGCTCGTGAGGATCTGGCAGGGGCCGAGGCCGGGCTCGCCGATGATGGGCTGCTGGAAGCCGGTGACGCCCGCCTGGCGGGCGAGGATCGCGGGCCAGGAGTCCGTCTGGCCGTGCTTGACCCAGCAGCTGTCGATGAACCCCGAGTCGACGGACGCGCCGACGACGACGAACCTGGAGAAGTCAGCCTGGGCGGCGGCCGGGGAGGCCGAGACCGCGAGGGCGAGCACGAGGGCGGCGAGGAGGGTGTTCTTGATGGTCTTCACTGGTCACCCCCTCAGAAGTTCGTCCGGAGGTTGAGGACGGTGAGATTTGCCGTGTTCCTGTACCGCCCGTTGAAGTTGTCGTCGTTCGTCGTGACGGAGCGCTCGCTGAAGGTGAGGTAGAGATTCGAGAAGTCGAGCCAGGTGCGCTTCGTGATCTTCCAGCTGAAGCCGACGGAGTAGCCGCGGCGGTTCGCGTCGGGAAGGAGCGGGCCTACGTCGCCGTCGGGCTCGGGGGTCTGGTCGTAGACGAATCCGCCCATCAGGTCGAAGGTGTCGCTCACCGCGTACTTCGCGCCGAAGCGCAGGGCCCACGCGTCTTCCCAGTCGTGAGGCAGGATGCTCGTCGGGACCTGCTTGCCGTCGACCGACTCGAACTCGAGGACGGTCGTGTCGAAGGCCGACCACTCGGTGAAGGTGCCGGCGGCCTGGAGGGTCAGCTTTCCGAAGTCGTAGCCGATGCCGATCTGGGTCTGCGCCGGGAACTGGATCGTGGTCTTGACCGGGACGTCCTTGTCGACCGGGATCCTCGAGGCGAAGGCGGCGTTGAGCTGGGCGTTGCCGGTGTCGAGGGCGTAGAAGATCGCCGTTCCGCCGAAGTCCGCGTCGACGGCGCCGTGGTAGGAGGCGCCGATCGAGAGGTTCGGTGTCGGGTTGAGCTTGAGGCCGGCCCCGAACGTGAGATCCACCTCGAGGTCGCCCCTGATGTCTGCGTGCGCCGCGTCGACGATCCTGTTCGTGAAGGGATCGAAGAGCGGGACCTTCCGCTGGAGCTTGACCGTCGAGAACCGCGCCTCCGGGCCGACGCCGATCGAGATGACGTCGTTGATCTTCCAGGCGACCTGGAGGCCCGCCGCGTACTGCTTGAGGTCGGCGTACTGCGAGAGGAAGCGGCCGCGGAACTCGTCGGGGTTGTCCCAGCGGGTCGCGAGCCCGAAGGGGAACCAGGTGCCGAAGGAGAGGCTGACGCACTCGCTCAGGCCGTACGAGGCGTAGAGGTTCGGCGGGAAGAAAAACTGGTCCGTCATCTCCGCCTGGTAGCCCTGGCCGGGGTATGGGTTGTAGCCCTCCTCCAGCTTGGAAGTCGGGATGATGAGGGTGACCCCCATCATGGTCTTGAGCTTCCCCTTTTCCGTGAACTCGGCGAGTCCGGCGGGGTTGTAGAACATGGCGGAAAGGTCGTCGGCCTGCGCTACGAACGCGCCGCCCATGGCGGTGGACCGTGAGCCTGCCTCGAAAATGGAGAATCCTGCGGCCGTCGCCGGCCCTGCGACGAACAACGCGGCGGCGAGGAGGAGCGAAAGCCCTCCAAGCCCATACCGGGAACAACCTCTCAACACGAAATCCCTCCTCTTCCGCGTAAACGCGCCGTGTAACAACACTCCGGAAACGGGCCGATTCTCTCTCCCGGCCGTCCAGAGTCAAGGCCCCTCCCGGACGGCGTCGTCCGGGAGGGGCCGGAGGGTGCGCGGGAGGCGGGTTACGGGCGCCGGACGGGCGCCCGGAGGACCGGGGCGAAGCTCCCCGCCTTCGAGGCTTCCCGGGCAAGGAGGGCCTCGTCGACCCGGCCGACCGGAGTGACGTGCGGGGCCGAGGTGACGAGGTCCGGGGTCTCCTCGGCTTCCCTGGCGATCGCGATCATCGCGTCGGCGAAGGCGTCGAGCTCCTCGATCGGCTCCGACTCGGTCGGCTCGATCATGAGCGCTCCGTGGACGATGAGGGGGAAGGACATCGTCGGCGGGTGGAAGCCGTAGTCCATGAGCCGCTTGGCGATGTCGATGTTGTGGACGCCCCTCTCCGCCTGGCGCTTGTCGTCGAAAACGACCTCGTGGTAGCTCGGGGCGTCGTACTTGAGGTGGTAGAAGGGGGCGAGCTTCTTGCGGAGGTAGTTCGCGTTCAGGACGGCGTTTTCGGCGACCTCGCCGATGTCCTGGCCGTAGGAGAGGATGTAGGTGAGGGCGCGGACGAGGACGCCGAAGTTGCCGTAGAAAGTCCGCATCCGGCCGATGGAGTCGGGGCGGTCGAAGTCGAGGCGGAATCCGGAACCCTCGGGCTCGATCGTCGGAACCGGCAGGAACGGCACGAGCGCGTCGCCGACGCCGACCGGTCCGGCTCCCGGGCCGCCACCGCCGTGGGGCGTCGAGAACGTCTTGTGCAGGTTCATGTGCATGACGTCGACGCCCATGTCGGCGGGCCGCACCTTCCCGACGAAGGCGTTGAAGTTCGCTCCGTCGAGGTAGACGTAGCCCCCCTTCGAATGGACGATCCGGGTGACGTCGAGGATGTTCTCCTCGAAAACGCCGAGAGTGTTCGGCACCGTGATCATCACGGCGGCGACCTCGTCGGTCATCGCCTTCTCGACCGCGGCGGGGTCGAGCGTCCCCCGGGCGGTGGAGGCGAGCTCCTTCACGTCGTACCCGGCGAAGTGTGCCGTGGCGGGGTTCGTCCCGTGGGCCGAGTCGGGAACGAGGACGTACTTCCTCGCGGCGCCGGCCTTCACGTGGGCGGCGCGGATCATCAGGCAGCCGGTCAGCTCGCCGTTGGCTCCGGCGGAGGGCTGGAGCGTGACGCGCGCGAACCCGGTGAGGGCGATGAGGGCCGCCTCGAGGCGGGCCATCAGCTCGAGAGCCCCCTGGGAGAGGTGCGCCGGCGTGTACGGATGGACGTCGGCGAAGCCGGCGAGCCGCGCGATCTCCTCGTTGATCCGCGGGTTGTGCTTCATCGTGCACGACCCGAGCGGGTAGAGGTTCGCGTCGATCGAGAGGTTCTTCTGCGAGAGTCGGGTGAAGTGCCGGATGGCGTCGACCTCCGACGCCTCGACCTCTCCCTCGACCTCGGTCCGGTGCAGGGCTCCGAAGAGCGCCTCCGGGTCGGCCCCGGGGACATCGAGCGGCGGCAGGAGGACGCCGCGCCGCCCGGGACGGGAGGCGTCGAAGATGGACGAGGAGCCGCGGCGGCGGTCGAGCCTGGAGGCGTCCAGGACGGGGTTCTTGAGGTTCCCGCGGTCGCTCATGGTCGCCTCCTCAGAAACCCTTCAGGACGTCGAGGAACCGGTCGAGGTCCTCGCGGCGGATCCGCTCGGTCGTGGCGACGAGGAGGAGGTCTTCGTGCTCGCCCGACCCGGGGGCGAGACGGGCATACGGCACGCCGCCGAGGATCTGCTTCTTCTCGAGCGCGGAGAGGACCTCGTCGATGGGAGGGCCGCATCGGAGGGCGAACTCGTTGAACGTCGCCCCGGGAAAGGCGACGGCGAACTTCCCGGTCCCGAGCTTTCCGATGCCCGCCTTCAGGTACTCGGACTTCGAGAGGCAGAGGAGGGCGGTCTCACGCAGGCCGTGCTTTCCGAGGGCGGTCAGGGTCATCGTCGCCGCGAGGGCGAAGAGCCCCTGGTTCGTGCAGATGTTCGAGGTCGCCTTCTCGCGCCGGATGTGCTGCTCGCGCGTGGAGAGGGTCAGCGCGAAGACGGGGCCCTCCGGGGTCTCGAGCCGCCCGGCGAGCCGGCCCGGGATCTGCCGCTTGAAGCCGTCGCGGCAGGCGAGGAAGCCGACGAGGGGCCCGCCGAACGAGGAGGGGATGCCGAAGGACGCCGCCTCGCCGCAGGCGATGTCGATTCCGGCGTCGCCCGGCGGCTTCAGGAGCGCGAGAGAGAACATCTCGTTGACGACGCCGATGGCGAGGGCGCCCTTCGCGTGCGCCGCCTCGGCCGCGACGGACCAGTCCTCGACGAGGCCGAAGACGTTGGGCGACTGGACGGCGACGGCGATGGTCTCGTCGTCGACGGCTGCCGCGAGTGCCGCCGGGTTCGTCACGCCGTCCTCGCCGGCCGGCACCTCGACGATCTCGAGCCCCAGGTTCGCAAGGTAGGTGCGCAGGGTCGTCAGGTACTCGGGGTGGATCGTCTTCGAGACGACGACCCTCGTCCGCCTTTTCGTCAGCCGCTCGGCCATCAGGAAAGCCTCGACGAGGGCCGAGGCCCCCTCGTACATGGAGGCGTTCGCGACGTCGAGGCCGGTCAGGAGGGCCATGTGCGACTGGAACTCCCAGATCGCCGTGAGGGTTCCCTGCGAGACCTCGGGCTGGTAGGGCGTGTAGGAGGTGAGGAACTCGCCGCGCAGGAGGAGCTGCGAGACGAAGGCCGGCGAGTGGTGTGCGTAAAGGCCGGCGCCCAGGAAGGAGGCGAAGCAGGTGGCGGCGGCGTTCTTCGCGGCCATCGCCCCGAGGTCACGCCTCAGCTCCACTTCCGACATCGGAGGGGCGAGCGGCGGCGGGTCTTTCCGGAGGACCTCGCGGGGGACGGTGGCGAAGAGCTCGTCGACGGAGGAGACGCCGATCTCCCGGAGGAGGGCCGCCTGCTCGGCGGGACTGTTGGGGATGTAGCGCATGCGGGTTCTCCCGGGCGCACGCGCGGGCGCGCGGGCCCCTCGTCTCTCGTCTCTCGTCTCTCGTCTTTACGACGTGTCGTGTCGAGGCCTGGCCGCCCCTCCGCCCGTTCGTCTCTACGCTGCAGACCGGGGACGGATGGGGCTCAGGCCTTAGCCTCTTCCTCGACGAACTTCTCGTACGCGGCCGCGTTCATCAGGCCGTCCAGCGCGCCGTCGGAGGTGACCTTCACCTGGACGAGCCAGCCGTCGCCGTGCGGGTCCTCGTTGACGGCGTTCGGCTCGTCGACGAGGGTCTTGTTCACTTCGACGATCTCGCCCGCGACGGGAAGGAAGAGCTCCGAGACGGCCTTGACCGACTCGATCGTGCCGAATTCCTGACCCTCGTCGAAGATCTCGCCGAGGTCCGGCAGCTCGACGAAGACGACGTCTCCGAGCTCCTTCTGGGCGTGGTCGGTGATACCGATGGTGGCGGTCTCGCCCTCCACGCGGATCCACTCGTGGCTCTTCGAGTAGAAGCGGTCGTCGGGATAGCTGCTCATGTCTTTCGACTCCTGGCGGAGATGTCCTATGCGGACGCGCGCTTGTAGAAGGGGGTCGGCACGACGACGGCCGGGACGTCCTTGCCGCGGACGTCGACGAGCAGCCGGGTCCCGACGGTGGTCGCCGCGATCGGAACGTAGGCGAGGCCGAGGGCCCGGCCGACGGTCGGCGTCTGGGTGCCGGAGGTGACGAGGCCGGGCTCGCCGGTGCCCTCGACCTTCAGGGGGTATCCGTGCCGGGCGATACCGCGCCCGTCGACGAAGAATCCCGCGAGCTTCTTCGTCAGCCCCTGCTCTTTCTGTTTCGCAAGGGCGTCCCGGCCGACGAAGTCGCCCTTCTTCATCTTCACGATCCAGCCGAGGTCGGCCTCCCACGGGGTGGTCGCGTCGTCGAGCTCGTTCCCGTAGAGGGAGAGCTTCGCCTCGAGGCGGAGCGTGTCGCGGGCCCCGAGGCCCGCAGGCAGGAGGCCCTTCGGCGTGCCGGCCTCGATGAGGGCGTTCCACAGCGCCGGAGCGGAGTCCGCGGGGCCGTAGACCTCGAAGCCGTCCTCGCCGGTGTAGCCGGTGCGCGAGACGATGCAGCGCGTGCCGAGGACGTCCGCCCAGGTGAACCAGTAGTAGGCGACCGTCGCGAGGTCGGCCTTCACGAAGGGCTGGAGGATTTCCTGGGCGAGCGGCCCCTGGATGGCGATCTGGCTCCAGGCGGGAGACTCGTCCTCGATCGTGGCGCCTTCCACCGCGAACGACTTCGCCCACGCGACGTCCTTAGGCGTGTTCGAGGCGTTCACGACGAGGAGGTAGTCGTCGGCCGCGAGGCGGTACGTCAGGAGGTCGTCGACGAACGTCCCGCGCCCGGTCAGGAAGGCCGAGTACTGGATGCGGCCGTCGACGAGCGCGGCGACGTCGTTGCAGGTGATCTTCTGGACCACCTCGAACGCCTTCGGACCCCTCACGCGGATCTCGCCCATGTGCGAGACGTCGAAGAGGCCGGCCTTCGTGCGGACGGCGACGTGCTCGTCCACGAGGCCCGAGTACTGGACGGGCATCTCCCAGCCGCCGAAGGGAACCAGCTTGCCGTGGAGAGCCTTGTGAGAGTCGAAAAGAGGGGTGCGCTTGAGGGGGGAGGAGGAAACGGGATCGCTCATAGGCCCGGCCGGGCACGATACGGCCCGGATCGGAGGCCGTCAACCGCGGGACGTGCTGCGCGGCCAAAACTCGATAGACTCGGCGGCAGCCGATGAGCGACACATCCTCCCGAGACGTGGTGCTCCTCTCCGAGGGGCGCCTTCTGCTTCCGCTCGACCCGGGCACGCCCATCTCCGACGGCGAATCCGACGACGTCTTCCTGCTCGCCGCGGGGGAGGCCGTCGCCAACGCCCTGACGCCGTTCGGCCCCCACCCGCTCGGGACGTTCCAGGCACCCTGCTTCCTGACGCTCTACGGAGCTCTCACCGGGGCCTCGGGACTCTGCCGTTTCGACCCCCAGCCGGGCGCTTCCGCCGTTCTCTTCTCGGGCCCCGAGGCCCGCCAGTTCCTTTTCGACCCCTCTCCCACGGGCGCGTCCTTCCGGCGTCTCGCCCTCTCGAGCGTCACGTCGGCGCTCAGGGACGTGAACGCGGCGCTCGTCCGCTTCTTCGACGACGTCGTCCCTGATCCGTCCTGGAAACCGAGGGCGGCCCCGGCCGCGGTCCCTCTGCCGGAGTCCTCGCCGGCCGACCCACGGCGCGTCCACGACCTCTTCGACGCCGCTGGTCTCGACCCGACGACGCTTCCCGACCTCGGCCTCACCGAGCGGCGGATTCCGTCCGGCAGCCGGCTGCTGGCGGCGGGCGAGTCGGGGGAGGAGGCCTACGTCGTCGCCGAGGGCCGTCTGCGCGTCTCGGTGCGGATTCCGGGGGTCGGCGAAGAAGCGCTCGCGTTCCTCGGTCCCGGGGAAGTCGTCGGCGAGATGTCTCTGGTGGACGATTCCCCGCGCTCGGCCGACGTCGTCGCGCAGGACGGGCCGGTCACCGTCTTCGCCCTGCCTCGGGAGGTCTTCCAGAAGCTCCTTGCCGAGGGAACGCCGGAAGGGGCGCCTCTCCTCGGCGGCATCGTCGTCGCCCTCGTCCGCCGGTTCGAGGAGTCGGTGCGGAAGGCGGCGACCTTCCGCGTCCTCGCCGGGCCGTTCTGACCGGTCCCGCGGAGCGTCACCTCTACTGGTCGTACGAGTAGAAGGAGTTCGGTCCCATCCACTTTCCCGAGTTCAGCTCGTACTGGAAGCCGATCCCGGTGAACGGCAGGCGGAAGTAGCGCAGGAAGCCGAGGATCGTCGCTCCGTACCAGGTGT
>Ga0209573_1000508_pt1 | contig 80806 bp, 54 predicted proteins | sample TNRBio252014_DNA_FD_185870 | JGI IMG/M metagenome (GOLD analysis project Ga0209573, IMG submission 185870) | Wastewater treatment Type I Accumulibacter community from EBPR Bioreactor in Madison, WI, USA - TNR Reactor_6/25/2014_ DNA (SPAdes)... | ecosystem: Engineered > Bioreactor > EBPR >... | reverse complement strand
GGTCCGCGCCAAGCGGCACGGCAGGGGGCGAGGCAGAGATCATAACCGCTATCCAAACGACTACTTCGCTGAGAGGGGGCTGACATCCTTGATAAACGTCACGCACCCGACAGCCTGAAACCTGACATAAGAGATGAACCATCACTGTCAGCACTCATCAATCGGAAAGCCGGATGCGGGAAATCCGCCAGTCCGGTTTGGAGGGAGGGGCGGCGCAAACCAATGCGCCGTTCCTACCCCTATCAGGGGCGTGTGACCCATCGGGTGCTTCTAGGAAGGTCGGAGCCGCGAAGCGAACTCGGCGCTCCCAAGTTGCTCAGGCCTTCGCCCAGTCCACTCGCACGGTTTGTTTGTGGTCGGGATGATTGGGATTCAGGGCGTGGAGTTCCAGCGTCATGCCCGATTTGTCGATCTGGGCCAGCACCCAACCAGCGGGGCGATCCTCGGAGAAGGGGTAGCCGACCGGAGGGAGGTTGATGAGGTGGATGCCTGTTTTTTCATCCACGGAGGAGCGCCAAGTGTGGGTGTGCCCATAAAGCAGGGCGCGCACGTTGGGGTATTGGGCCAGCACGCGCAGCAACTCGTCCGTGTCGGTGAGTCCGGGGCTTTTTGCTTTGGCTTTGGCCGGATCTGCGGGTGGTGGGCCTTTGGGATCTGAGGCGACGGGGTTGTGATGCACCATCACGACGGTCGGGCGATTGCCATGCTGGCGCAGGGTTCGGTCAAGCCAACCGAGCTGTGCGCTGCCCAGCACTCCAGGGGTGTGGTCCGTCTGATCGAGGGAGTCGAGCAGGATCCAGTTCACCAAAGCGCTGGAGAGCAGTTCCACATGCTTTTGTTCCATGCGGCGCAGGTCATCCGGGCTGGTCAGGGCGGAGCGGAAGTGGTCGCGATGATCGTGGTTGCCCAAGGTGGCATGCACCTGGATGCGGTGTTCCCGGAGGGGCTCCAATCGCTTGACCAGCGTGGCGTAGTCTTCCGCTTGGCCGTCTTTGAAGGCACAGTCGCCATTGAGCATGACGCCAAAGGGCTTTTGTGCCAACCGAACGATCTGGCCGACGCAGCGGTCGAGATTTTCCGCCATGCAATGACCGCGCGAAATGGCGGCTGCATCGGCAGCGATGTGGGTGTCAGAAAGTAGCACCCAGGTCTCGCTGCCGCGCTCTGCGGCGGATGCGATTTGTGGGGCCAGCACGGCTGCGGCGGCACCTTTCAGCCAATGGCGGCGAGTCAGTTCTGGAAAGAGGGAGACGGGCATGAATCTACGTCGTTCGAGAGGGCGCGAGTCTTGCAGCTGGAGTCGTTTTTGGCGGCTAAAGTTGCATTTTTGCTGCAACTTTATTCGTGCCAGTAGCGGGCGATGCGCTCGATCGACAGCGCCCGCCCCGTGGCGGGATCGACGGTGATGAGTGCGCCATTGACGCGCACGGCACCACGACCGACGCCGAATCGGGTGGGCATCATCGTATGAAAGCGCTCCAGCACGGGCTCGATCTGACTGCCGATGACGGAGTCGATTGGGCCGCACATGCCTGCGTCTGATTGAAAGGCGGTGCCCTTGGGCAGCACCCGCTCGTCCGCCGTGGGGACGTGGGTGTGGGTGCCGACGACGGCAGAGACCTGACCGTCCAGATGCCAGCCCATGGCGACTTTTTCGCTGGTGGCCTCGGCATGGAAATCGACGAAGATGATGGGGGTCTCCTTGCGCATTTCCTCCACACAGGCCTTGATGACGGGGAAGGGGTTTTCAAGCTGCTGCCCCATGAAGACGCGGCCCTGGAGGTTGATGACGCCGACCTTTCCTTTGGCTGTTTCCAGGACGATGGAGCCGTAACCTGGGGTGCCCTCCGGGTAATTGATCGGACGCAGCAGGCGGGGCTCGTCCTTCATGAAGGAGACGATTTCTTTTTGATCCCAAATATGATCGCCCGTGGTGATGACGGCGGCACCGCAGCGCATGAGGCTGATGGCAATTTTGGGCGTGATGCCGCGTCCACCGGCGGAGTTCTCTCCATTAACGATGGCGAAGTCCACCTTCAGTTCGTCCTTCAGCATCGGCAGCACGACGGAGACGCCCTTGCGTCCGGGCTCGCCGACGATATCGCCGAGGAAAAGGATGCGCAGGAGGTTCGGATCGCTGCTCGGCGTGGGGGCGGGGGATGCTGGGGTGCTATCGCTCATGAAGGTGCGCTACTAAGAGGAAGGGATGGGTGGAGATCAAGCTTGGGCTTGGCAAAAGCTTGATTGGGTGCGGGTTAACGATGGCGTTTCTTTGCGAGGCACGCTAGGATCATTGCATGAATGTTCGTTTTTCATCCCTGTGGCATGGCGGCCTAGCGCTTGGCGTTTGGGCGCTGTGCGCTAGTGGTGCCGTGGGACAGGCGGTCAGTGGCGCTGCGCCAGAGGTGTCAGTAAACCTCAGCAAACTCAGCCCACTCGGCACGACCCCGGACTGGAGCAAGCTGGCGCAGTGGGACAAGGTTCTGACGCGGGCAGAGTTCGAGGCAGCGTTAATGGACGTGTATCTGGACGGCCGCCTGCTGCCAAACCTGTGGACCATCGATGACGAAGGGGTGAGCATCAGCACGGGGCTGTTGGAGCGGCCCTTTGTGCGCGTCCTCTTCCGCCCCCGCAACGATCCCGCTGTCGCGGCGGCTACCACCTGGAGGTCCGCCAAGGATCTGCCGCCACTGGCAGGGCGTGCACCGCTGAGTGATCTGCATTTCGCCATCGACCCAGGCCATATCGGTGGGGGCTACGCGCAGATGGAGGAGCGTCGGCTGAGCTTCGCGCCTGGGGAGGCGATCCAGGAGGGCGATCTCACGCTACTGACGGCTCAAATTTTGGCGGAGCGGCTGAAGGAGCTCGGGGCCTACGTGACGCTGGTGCGTGATCGTGCTGAGCCCGTGACGAAGGCACGTCCGGATGACTTTAAGTCCGTAGCGCTGGATTTGCTGCGTGAAAATGGCGTGCCGATGCCCCTGGAGCGCTACGATGGGCTCGTCGGTGATCAGCGTCTCCTGACCGTGCAGTGGCAGTGCGAAAAGATGTTTTACCGGATCAGCGAGATTCATGCGCGGGCGCAGCGCGTGAACGAGGAGATCAAGCCGGATGTGGTCCTCTGTCTGCACTTCAATGCCGAGTCATGGGGCGACTCCGCCGCACCCCAGTATTCGCCTGAAAACCATGCGCATGTGCTGGTGGGTGGCTGCTACAGCGGCATGGAATTGAGCCAGCAAGACGTCAGGTTTGAGATGTTTAGCCGACTCTTTGCCCGTGTGCAGGACGAAGAAATCCCATTGGGCGAGGTGATGACCACTAGCCTGCTCAATGCCACCGGGCTGCCGCCCTACAACTACGCAACGCCGAACGCCCGACCTGCTGGCAAGGTGAAAGGCCTGTTTGCACGGAACCTGCTGGCCAATCGACTTTATCAATGCCCGGTCATCTATCTGGAGCCGTATGTAATGAATCATGAAGACACTTACCGCCGCCTCCTGCTGGGGCAATACATCGGGCGTACCCGGATCGGGGATCAACTGCGCAGCAGCGCGATCAACGACTACGTGCGCGCTGTGACGGACGGCCTTCTCAACTACTATCAGCCACGGCGCACCCGTTAATCCCATGATCATCATTGCCGGGTGCGGTTACATTGGTGAAAAGCTAGCGTCAGATCTGCACGACGCAGGCCATGAGGTGTGCGGTCTCACGCACTCTGCGGAGTCCGCTGCGCGACTCGGTGCAGAGCATCCATGGAAGGTGACGGCGGTGGACATCAGTGATGCGGCTGCGGTCCAGTTGCTGGCAGATGCGCTAGCGCACGTGCCGGTGGAGGCCGTGGTCCATTGCGCGAGCTCTGGGCGCGGCGGAGCGGAGGCCTACCAGCGGGTGTATGTCGATGGCATGCGCCACCTCGTCACGGCTTTTCCTGCCGCCTTCCCGATCTTTGCCTCCAGCACTAGTGTGTATTCGCAGACGGATGAGTCCACCGTGACCGAAGAAAGCGATGCGCTGCCGGACAAGGAAACGGGGCGGCTCTTGCTGGAGGCGGAACAGATCGCCCTCTCTGCTGGTGGTGCCGTTGTGCGGTTGGCGGGGCTTTACGGCCGTGATCGCTCCTACCCTCTGCTGCGCCTGCTACAAGGACGTGCCGAGATCGAAGGCGGCGATGGGCGTGGACGCATCATCAATCAGATCCATCGCGATGACGCTGCGGCCGCCCTGGCCCATGTCGTGACGAAGCGATTGAAGGGGATCTTTAACGCCGTCGATGATCAACCGATGCATCAAGGCGAATGTCTGAAGCGGCTCGCCGAAATTTTTAGCCTTCCACCACCGCCAGAGGTTCCGCCGAATCCAGATCGCAAGCGCGGCTGGACGAGCAAGCATGTCTCCAATGCAAGACTGCGCGCTTGCGGCTGGCAGCCGCAGGTCCCCAGCGTCTTTGAGGCACTGCGCCATGATCCCGTCCTGGTGCCGACCATCCTCGATCAAGCGGGCGCTGAAGATGGGGTGCGTCTCCCACGAGCCGCGAATGTCGTCCTCGTCGGCCTCATGGGGTGTGGAAAGACCTCTGTGGGCAAACTGGTGGCGTCGATGCTTGGGTTCCGCTTTTTGGACACGGATGCGATGATCGTTGAGGCTGCGGGTTGCAGTATCCCTGACATCTTTGCAAAAGAGGGCGAGGCCGGATTTCGCAAGCGAGAGTCAGCTGCCTTGCGTTCGTTGGTCGGGGTTCGCAACGCCGTGATCGCGACAGGGGGTGGGATCATCACGCAACCACAGAATCTGCCGGTGCTGCGCCATCTTGGCTACATCGTTTGGCTGCAAGCCAGCCCGGCTTTGCTGCATCGGCGGACTTCCTTCAATCATGATCGGCCACTGCTGCGCGATCCAGATCCCAAAGGGAAATTGGAGCGATTGCTCGAAGAGCGCGGCCCAATCTACAAGAGCTTGGCAGATCTGCGCATCGCCACGGATGAACTCTCCCAAGAAGAGAGCGCCTACGGCGTGGCGGAAAGCGCGCGCGTGTTTTTTTGCCAGCGCCAGCTCCCCTGACCCACCGTGCAAGCCGCCGATCACGTGATGGACCTCAAGAACCGGATCATCGCCGAAGCGCACCGGTTAGGCTTTGCCGACTGCCGCATTGCAGCCGCTAACCCCGCCACGCACCGCGCCCTGCTCAAAGAATGGATCGACGCCGGGAAGCATGGCGACATGGCCTGGATGGCGCGTGACCCAGGGCGGCGCAGTGATCCTGGACTTGTGGTGCCTGGGGCGCGCAGTGTGATCGTCCTTGCCATGAATTATTGGCAGGGCGGCCCACCACCCAATTCGCAGTATCGGATCGCCCGATATGCATGGAATGAGGATTACCACGACCTGATCGGGCCAAAGCTGAAGGAACTGGATGCGCTGCTGGTGCAGCACGGTGGAACGCAGCGTTCGTATGTGGATACCGGCCCGGTCTTGGAGCGAGATTTTGCCAGTGAATCCGGCCTCGGCTGGGGTGGCAAGAGCACGATGCAGATCCATCGCCAGCTCGGCACGTGGTTCTTCTTGGCAGAGATCATCACCACGCTCGATCTCGCTGCCAATGAAAAGGGTCGCGATCTTTGTGGCAGTTGCACGCGATGCATCACTGCATGTCCGACGGCAGCGATCACCGCGCCGCGTAGGCTCGATGCCCGGCGCTGCATTTCCTACCTCACCATCGAAAACAAAGGCCCCATTCCCGAAGAATTTCGCCCAGCGCTGGGGGATCGAATTTACGGCTGCGACGACTGCCTCGATGCCTGCCCCTGGAACCGCTTTGCCCAGGTCTCCCACGAGGCCACCTTTGCGGCCAGGGAGAGCGTCTTCCAGCAGCCGCTGCGAGACTTCTTGAGGCTCGACGACGAGGCCTTCCGGCTCCTTTTCAAAAAGAGTCCCATCAAGCGGATCAAACGCCCCGCCTTCCTTCGCAATGTCTGCGTCGCGCTGGGGAACGTTGGCACAGCGGACGATCTGCCCGCCCTCGAATCAGCAGCGCAAGACCCTCATCCGCTGATCGCCGAACACGCCGCCTGGGCCGTGCAACAGATCCAACGCCGACAGGCTCCCTAGCACTGGTGATTTGGCTGCAAGACCTGGGAGCGCTGGCCTCCCGGCCGGCCACTATGGAGCGAGCGCAGCGCCAAATCAAAAGAGTGCGGTGATCGCTGGAGGGGAAGCAGTCGCCCCCGCGAATCGACCGCTAAACTCCCAGGTGACACCGGGCACGTCGCCCTTTCCGCCACGCCCCACCCCGAAATCCGGCTCTTGCAATCTGTGGCCCGCCTTGCCATGCTGGCGATTCCTACTTTATGTCCAATCGCAAAGGAATCGTTCTCGCCGGAGGATCCGGCACTCGGCTTTATCCACTGACCATCGCGGTGAGCAAGCAGCTCATGCCGGTGTATGACAAGCCGATGATCTACTACCCCATCTCCGCGCTGCTGCTGGCGGATATCCGGGAGATCTTGATCATTTCGACGCCTCACGATTTGCCGAATTTTCGCAAACTCCTTGGGGATGGATCGCAGTGGGGCGTCCGCTTTGAATATGCAGAGCAGCCAAAACCGGAGGGCCTAGCCCAGGCGTTCCTGATCGGGCGTGATTTCATGGACGGCGGCAAGGGCGCGCTGGTGCTCGGTGACAATCTTTTCTACGGCAGCCAGTTCCGCAAGGCCATCGAAAACGCTAGCCAGCAGGAGAGCGGCGCGACCATTTTTGGTTATTACACCGCCACGCCGGAAATCTATGGCGTCGTCGAATTTGACTCCGCTGGCCGTGCGATCTCGCTGGAGGAAAAACCTGCGCAGCCGAAGAGCAACTACGCGGTCCCTGGCATCTACTTTTATGACGAGCGCGTCTGTGACATCGCGGCCTCCTTGAAACCTTCGCCTCGTGGGGAACTGGAGATCACAGACCTCAATCGCATTTACTTGGAAGAGGGCAATCTGAACGTCGAGGTGCTGGGGCGCGGCACTGCTTGGCTCGATACCGGGTCTCCCGATGCACTGGCTGAGGCGACGGATTTTGTCAAAGTCATCCAGCACCGCCAAGGGCTGAAGATCGCTTGCCTGGAGGAGATCGCGTACAGCAAGCGCTGGATCAGCAAGGATGAACTCCTCGGCACGGCAGATCGACTCGGCAAAACCGAGTATGCCGATTACTTGAAAAAGCTCGCCCAATACGACCGCATCGCCAGTGGCGCCGGTCCCATGCAATAGCCAAAGCCGATGTCGCTGTGCCGCTTCCATCTGCCTGCCGCCGACTGGTCGTCAGGCGTCCTGCGTGGGGAGGAGGCGGAGCACGCGGTGCGCGTTTTGCGAAAGCGGGCAGGGGATTTGATCGAGGTCTTTGACGGCACCGGGCGAGTGGCCGTCGCGGAGATCACGCAGGTGGAGAAGGGTGTCCTCAGCTTTACCGTGCAGTCGGTGATGCAGTACCAGCGCAACGGTCTGCCAGTGCACTTGATTGCGCCATTGATCAAAGGTCAGGCCTTCGAGTGGATGCTGGAAAAGGCGGTCGAACTCGGCGCGGCATCAATCCAGCCCGTCATTACGGAGCGCTGCGTCGTCCACTTGGATGCGGATCAGGCAGAAAAGAAACGGGTCAAGTGGTGTCGGTTGATGCTGGAATCTGCGAAGCAATGCCACACTCCCTTTCTGCCGGAACTGCACACCGTGGCGAAGTGGGCGACGGTCATGCAGGTGGATCTTTCCGATGGCTGCAACTTCATCGCTGCGCTGGATGAAAAGCGCCAGGCAATCCCGCACCGATTGGGCAGCGGGCCTCCTCCGGCCTGTGTGCGGCTGGCCATCGGGCCTGAAGGGGACTTTACACCGGACGAACTGGCGCAGGCCTTGCAAGCGGGCTTCCAGGCGATCACTCTCGGGCCATTGATCCTCCGTGCCGAGACGGCTGCCATTGCGGGGTTGGCGGTGCTGACTCACGAGGCACGCAACGTTGAGGCGTAGCTGGAGCTAAGCTCGCTTCCAAAATATCCAACACTCGGGCGGGCTGGCCTGGCGGTTGATCGGGCGCAGGTGTTGCACCTCCCAAGCGCGTGGCTCCAGTGTGGCTGCCCATTCCGCGATGGCGCGGCCTTCATCGGCACCACCTTCGTGGCCGGGGTAGATGTTCATCGTCATCAATCCACCGGGGGCGAGGGCATCCAGCGCCTGCTTTGCCGCAGATAAGGTCGATGCCGTCTCCGTGATGATGCTTTTGTCAGAGCCAGGCAGATAGCCAAGGTTAAACATGATCGCGCGGACGCTGCCGCTAGGTATGACGCTACCCATCGTGTCGTGGCTGGCGTGATGCAGCGTGAAATCCGTCTCGGCAATTCCGGCGGCAATCAGCCTCGCACGGGTGGACTCGATCGCGGCGGCTTGGCGGTCAAAGGCATGCACGTGGCCGCCGGGTAGGACGTGTTGCGCCAGGAAGAGCGTGTCGTGGCCATTGCCAGCAGTGGCATCAATGGTGATATCACCAGCCTGGAGGCGATCCGCGAGAATCAATTGCGCCCATCGAACGGCAGAGGGGAGTCCGCCGCTGGGACTCGCCAAACGCGGTCCACCAGTGTCCATGGCATCAGACGTTGAAGCGCCATTCGACGACATCGCCATCGCGCATGACGTATTCTTTGCCTTCGATGCGCAGCTTGCCAGCTTCGCGCGCCTTGGCTTCCGACCCGAGCGCCACGAGATCGTCAAAGCTGACGATCTGGGCGGCGATGAAGCCGCGCTCAAAGTCGCCATGGATCACGCCAGCGGCTTGCGGGGCTTTCATGCCCTTAGTGATGGTCCAGGCGCGGGTTTCTTTTTCCCCCGTGGTCAGATAGGTCTGTAGGCCCAGCAAATCATAGACACTCTTGATGAGCTGATTCACGCCGCTATCCGTGACGCCGAGATCTGCGAGATAGGCGGCGGAGTCCTCTTCGGGTAGATCGACGAGTTCATTCTCAATCGAAGCGCTGACGACGCAGGCGTTAGCGGAATGAGCGTGGCTCACATATTCGCGGACCTTTGAGACGAGTGGATGTTTATCCGGCTCCTGCGAGGCGGAGGCAAGATCGGATTCGGCGACGTTGCAGGCGTAGATGCACGGCTTACCGCTGAGGAGGAAAAAGGACCGCAGGATCTTCTTTTCTTCATCATTCAGTTCCAGCGTGACGGCAGGCTTCATGGCATCCAGATGTGGCATGAGCTTTTGGCAGAGGGCGTTTTCAGCCGCTGCCTCTTTGATCCCGCGCTTCGCATCCTTTTCGGTGCGGCTGAGGCGCTTAGCCACGCTGTCCATGTCCGCGAGGATGAGTTCGGTATTGATGACTTCAATATCGCGGATGGGGTCCACACTGCCATCCACGTGCGTGATATCGCCATTTTCAAAACAGCGCACGACGTGGACGATTGCATCCACTTCGCGGATGTGGCTCAGGAACTTATTGCCGAGACCTTCGCCTTTGCTCGCGCCTTTGACCAGACCGGCGATATCGACGAACTCGATGGTGGCAGGGATCAGCTTGTGGGACCCAGAAATCTTGGACAGCACCGCAAGGCGCTCATCTGGGACGACCACGACACCTTGATTGGGATCAATGGTGCAAAAAGGATAGTTCGCCGCCTCCGCCTTCCGAGTGCGGGTGACCGCATTGAAGAGAGTGGATTTGCCAACGTTTGGGAGACCGACGATACCTGCCTGGAGCATAGGGCGCGCAGGTTAGTGCCTTCAGCGCCATTCGCAAGTCCAGAAGGCATTCAAACCGATATCCCCGCATCCTGGAGCGCGGGAAACTCCCTGCGCCAGGCCTGTGCCACCGCTGGAAGGCACTCCACGCTGGCCACGCCCTCCCTTTCGGCGGCATCGGCTATGATGATCCCATGGGGATCCACGACCAGGGAACGGCCTGAATAGATGAACTGCGGGTCCTGCCCACAGCGATTCACGCCCACGACAAAGGCCAGATTTTCAATCGCCCGTGCCTGGAGCAGTGTGATCCAGTGCTGCTGGCGCTTGATTGGCCAACTGGCAATGTAGATCAGCATGTCGGCCCCTTGGGCAATCGCTGCGCGGGCGAGTTCTGGGAACCGGAGGTCATAGCAGACCAACGGGGCGATGCGAAAACCACCCCATTCAAACCGGGTCGGCCCAGATCCACGGCCATGGGCTTCGGCCTCCCCACCAAACGCGAAGGGCTGCTGTTTGGCGTAGCGACACAGCAGCGCGCCATCTGGGCCAAACGCTACGGCTTCATTCAGCGGCTTTCCCGCAGATGGGCTGACGACTCCGCCCAGTACGCAGCACTGATGCTCCCGCGCGATTTCGGCGAGAAGGGCCTCGTCTTCCCGCGACGCGGTTTGGCAACTGATCTCCGTGCGCAGGGTGAATCCGGTTGAGAACATCTCCGGCAGAACGACCAGGTCCCCGGCAGTGACACCTGCGGATTGCACGAGCTGACGTGCCCTGGCAAAGCTGGCGGCTTTGTCTTCCCAGGCGCAATCGAGTTGAACGGCGTGAACTTTCATAGAGTCGTGCGCTGAACATGGCGGCGGTGCGGGGGCGAATCAACTCCCTTGCGTTCTGTCCCACCTGGGTAGATCTTGGCCAACCATGGCCGCCTATATCGTCCAGCCCGGAGACTATCCAGCGCGCATCGCGGGGAAGTTTGGCATGAGCATGACCGAATTCATGCAACTCAACCCTGGGCTTTGTAGTAGCCCCAATCAATGCCACGTCATCTATCCCGGCCAGACGCTCCAGGTGCGCAGCGGGGCTGCCGTGCCTGTGGCCAAGCCTGTATCCAGTCCCGCCTGGACCGGAAGTGGCCCCCAGCCGCCTCCCTGGATGCAACAAGCGCTGGCAGAGCAAGGGGTGCATGAGTGGAATCCGGGCGATAACCCGAGGATCAAAGAATACCTCGCCAGCGTCGGATTGACGGGGCCGGATGAGACCAGTTGGTGCTCCGCCTTCATCAACTGGTGCATGAAGAAGTCAGGCTACAACGGCACCGGCAGCGGCCTTGCTTCCAGTTGGAAAAATTACGGACGCGCGGTGGGGCCAACTTATGGAGCCGTCGTGGTTTTCCAGCCTCTGTCCGCAGGGGCATCTGGTCACGTGGGACTGCTGCATGCATTGGAAACTACCCGCGTCTGGGTGCTGAGTGGGAATTCCGGGAACCAAGTGCGCATATCTGCTTATGCTCGCGATAAGCTGGTCCCGGGCTACCCGTATCGCTGGCCTTTCTGATGATTGGCCGATCAAAAAAGTCTGGACGTTGATCGCCGGGTCGTCATCATCACGTTCTATCATGATGATTCCAGCAAAGATTTTCCTTGGTGCCGCAGCTTCAGCCGCTCTGTTAATGCTCGCCGGATGTGGCAAGTCCGACCAAGCCGCCGACGATACACCAGCCAACGGCAAGCCGCGCGTCGCTCTCGTCATGAAATCGTTGGCCAATGAGTTTTTCCAGACAATGGCCGAAGGTGCCAAAAAGCATCAGGCAGCCCATGCGGGTGACTACGAACTCAGCGTCAACGGCATCAAGAACGAGACGGACCTCGCGGAGCAGGTGGGGCTTGTGGAGCAAATGGTCGCCCAAGGGGTGCAAGCCATCGTCATCGCTCCTGCCGATTCCAAGGCCTTGATTCCAGCGCTGAAGCGTGCGCAGGCAGCGGGTGTGCTGATCGTGAATATCGACAACAAGTTGGATGCTGACACACTCCAGCAGGCCGGGCTCTCAGCACCGTTTGTTGGTCCTGACAATCGCGCCGGGGCGAAGGCGGTAGGCGAGGTTTTGGCCAAACAACTGAAGGCAGGGGACGAAGTAGCCATCCTCGAAGGTGTAACCACTGCGTTCAATAGCCAGCAGCGCCGCGCAGGTTTTGAAGATGCGATGAATGCCGCAGGAATGAAAGTTATCACCGTGCAGAGTGGGCAGTGGGAGATGGAAAAGGCCAATGGAGTCGCGGCGGGCATCCTAGCCGCGAACCCAAATGTGAAAGCACTCCTCTGCGCCAATGACAACATGGCCATCGGTGCGGCAGCAGCCGTGCAGGCCGCTGGGAAGACCGATCAGGTCAAGATCGTCGGCTTTGACAATATCGCTGCGTTGAAGCCGCTCATCGCAGAAGGTCGTGTGCTCGCTACCGCTGATCAGCATGGGGATCTCTTGGCCGTCTTTGGCATCGAGGCGGCGTTGAAAGTGCTCAGGGACAAATCAACTCCAGCGGATCAGCAGACGCCAGTGGATGTGGTAGCGGAGTGAGCATTGGTGAGCGTCAAAAGGAGGGGTGAGGCTGAAAATTGATGAAATGCCGATTTGAGTATTTTAAACTGCGAGTTTAGATTCCTCAAATCATGAAACCCATCTCAAGAGACATTGAGAAGCATCTTCTCTTGGCTTCAAAGAGCTTTCCTGCAACGGTCATCACTGGGCCGCGCAGGTCTGGGAAGACGTTCCTATTGAGGCACATCTTCCCCAAGGCGGAGTACTATCTCTTTGAGGACCCGGATATCATCTCGCGCTTTCGCCAAGACCCACAGGGCTTCTTGGATGGCGTGAAGCCGCCAGTCATTTTTGATGAAATCCAGAACGTGCCGGAGGTCTTTAATTATGTCCGCAGCCGCATTGACGCCCAACCGCGCAAGATGGGGCAGTGGCTATTGACGGGTTCCCAAGAAGCGGGACTGATGCACAACGTTACGGAGTCGATGGCGGGGCGCGCTGCTGTGCTCCAGTTGTTGCCGCTGAGCCTGCATGAATCCACCAAGGTCACGCCTTTGCTCGGCGGGCATCCTGAGGTTTTGGCGAAACCCAAAGCCGCTAAGCTCTGGTTTAGCTCTTACCTCCAGACCTACCTCGAAAGAGATGTGCGTGCCGTTTCCGCAGTGCAGGACCTTGGGGCCTTCCGGCGCTTTATGTCCCTGCTGGCCACTCGGCATGGCCAAGTGCTGAATAAGACGGACCTCGCCTCCCCGCTTGGCATGAGTGTCCCTGGTGTTGGTAAGTGGCTTGATATCTTAGAGACCACGGGGCAGATCTTTGTGATCCAGCCCTATTTTGAAAACTTCGGTAAGCGCATCATTCGCAGCCCGCGCATTTACATTGCGGATTCGGGAATGGCTTGTCATCTGCTGGGCATCGATACCGAAGCTGAACTGGAAAAATCGCCATTCCTTGGGGCGATCTTCGAAGGTGTGGTCGCGGCTGAGATCGTGAAGACCCAAGTCAACGCGGGCATGAGGCGTGAGCTCTACTACTTCCGGGATCAGCAGGGGTTGGAGGTGGACTTCATCATTCCTGGGAAGAATGGCTCAATGACCCTGGTTGAAGCAAAAGCCTCACGAACCGCGAAGCCGGACATGACGCTTCCCATGCGTCGTCTTTCCTCTGCATGGAAGGCCCAGTTTGGGGAAAAGCGCCCCGTGCGCAGTCTCTTGGTGCACCGTCCAGCACGTGCGTCCTTGACATCAAAGGCGATTGCTGATGGGGTGAAGGTTTGCTCATGGAAAGATCTCTCAACCTACGTCGCTTCGTGAAATGTTGTGATTTTCGGTTTTGAGCAATTTAAACTGCCAGTTTAAATTACTCAAACTCACGGATGTTAGATTTACGCTTCAAATACATGCTCCGCCGTCATTCAGAATACTTGATTCTCCTCGCAGTTTTGGCTGCGATGATCGTGTTGTTTGGTGGTCTGAGGGATAGTTTCTTTAGCGCTGCAACTCTGGGTTCGGTTGCAAATCGCATCCCAGCCTTGGCTTTGGTAGCGACGGGCATGACGCTCGTGATGATAACCGGTGGCATTGATTTGTCCGTGGGTTCCGTGCTTGGGTTTTGTGGGGCGGCAGTGGGTGTGATGATGGCCGATTGGCATTGGGGCCTGGCCTTGGCGTTGTTGGCCAGCGTCACATTGGGGGCCTTGGTCGGCGGGACGACGGGCGCGGTGAGTGTGAAACTTCGCCTGCCGTCCTTTATCGTCTCGCTGGGGATGCTGGAGATCGCACGTGGTCTAGCTTTTCTCACAACGAACTCTCAAACCAAATACATTGGCTCCAGTATTGAGGCGCTCGGTGCTCCGGTGGCAGGGTTGGTCATATCCCCGGCGTTTTTGATCAGTGCGGCCTTGGTGGTTGTGGGGCAGGTGCTGCTTTCGCACACTGCCCTGGGGCGTCACTGGATCGCCATCGGCGCGAATTCTGAGGCGGCGCTCATCTCTGGCGTCCCGGTTGACCGGCCCCGTATCCTCGCCCACGGGATGTTGGGAGCGCTCACGGGACTCGCCGCCGTCTTTAATTGCTCCCGGCTCGGTAGCGCGGATCCGAATGCGGGAGTCGGCTTTGAACTCAGCGCTATCGCCGCTGTGGTTGTCGGTGGCACTAGCCTGATGGGCGGTCGCGGCAGCGTCGTGAAGAGTTTCTTCGGCGTCCTGATCATTGCGACGCTGGAGGCCGGACTCGTGCAAATTGGAGCCAGTGAACCGATGAAACGGGTCATCACTGGCGCGGTGATTATCGCTGCCGTCTTGGCAGATACTTGGAGAAGAAAATGATTTTTATGATGCTACCCCGTCTGTTGATCCCTCTCGTTCTTGTGCATTTCACGTTCGCCTCTGCGGCAGAGCTCCCACGGATTATTTTCGATACCGACATCACTGGCGATGTCGATGACGTGCTGGCGCTGGCTATGTGTCATACTCTAGCAGATCGTGGTGCCTGCGAGTTACTGGGCGTCACCATTAGCAAGGATAACCCTCTCTCGGCCAGTTTTGTCGATGCCCAAAATACGGTGTACGGGCGGCCAGACCTGCCTATTGGTGTGACTCGTGATCCCGCTGCACAGCAGCGCGCGAGTAAGTATTTGAAGCTCGCCGAGTCCCCTGACTATCCTCACGATCTGAAGAGCAATGCCGATGCACAGGACGCTGTCGATCTAATCCGCAGCATCCTCACCAAGCAACCAGACAAAAGCGTCACCATCATCAGTGTCGGTATCGCCTCGAACATGGCCAATCTTTTGAAGTCGGCGGGCGGTGTCGAGTTGATCAGGAAGAAGGTGAAGACCCTCTCGATCATGGCCGGAGCCTTCGCATTCTGTAACAACACGAACTATCACCTCGAAGCGAACATCATCAACGGCATTGGCTACATGCAAACCGTGGCCGATCAGTGGCCGGATGACGTTCCCATCGTCTGGAGTGGGTTTGAGATTGGGGAGGCGCTGCCTTTCCCTCGCATCGTGGTTCAGCGTGATCTGGGCTACGTCCCTCATCACATCGTTAAGGAGGCCTATCTCCTTCACAGTGGCCCAGAGCATGATCGGCCCTGCTGGGATGAAAGCAGTGTGTTGTTCGGTGTTTTTCCAGATCGTGACTTTTTCGGCCTATCGCTGCCAGGACGCGTCAAAGTGCTGGATGACGGGTTCAGTCGATTTGTGCCGACAAAAGATAGCAAGGGTAGTCAACGCGACCGATTCCTTACCATGACCTCTGTGCAGCAAAGTCGAGTGCTGGAGGCAATCGTCCAACTCACCATTCAACCTCCAAAGAAATGAAACTGATTCTCTCCCTAGTCCTTTGTGCCCTCTGTAGCCTCACCCAGGCTGCACCCGTGAAGCTCATCTTTGATACCGACATGGGCAATGATGTCGATGACCTGATGGCATTGTGCATGATCCATCAGTTGCAAAAGCGTGGCACGGTGGAGCTCCTTGCCGTCACGATCACCAAGGATCATCCGCAAGCTGCCGCGTTCGTTGATGCGGTGAATACGCTCTACGGCTATCCGGACACTCCCATCGGTGTTGTGCGTGATGGTGCCGCGAAGGAGGCGGGAAAATTCAACGTCCTTGCCGATGAAAAGAACGCGGATGGTTCATTGCGCTACCCGCATGATCTGATGAGTGGAGCGGATGCACCAGAGGCAGTCGGGCTCATCAAGAAGATCTTGGCTGAGCAGGCGGATGGCAGTGTGGTGATTGCCCAGGTGGGTTTCTTCACGAATCTGGCGCGTTTGCTGGATGATCCTGATGGCAAGGCTTTGGTCGCCAAAAAAGTCAAGGTGCTCAGCATCATGGCAGGGGCATTCCAGACCGTGCAATGGAATACGCGCCACTTGGAATACAATGTGAAGTTGGACATCCCTGCCGCCCAGAAGTTGGCAAAAGGCTGGCCTACACCGATGGTATGGAGTGGCTTTGAAATCGGTGTCGCGGCTGCTTTCCCGCATGTCGTGATTGAGCAAGACCTCGACTACATCGCCCATCATCCGCTGAAGGAGGCCTACTATCTCTACAATCCGCCACCCCATGACCGTCCGACTTGGGATCCGACGGCTGTCCTCTATGCCGTGCTACCTGATCGCGGTTACTTTGATCTTTCGCCCCCTGGCAATGTCACCGTCGAAGAGGACTCCGCGACACTCTTCCGTCCCAGCAAGGACGGTAAAGGTAAGCACCGTTTTCTTGTGATGAGCCCAGAACAGACCGCACGTGTGCGTGAAGTCATTGTGCAACTCTGCTGTGCGCCGCCGAGCAGTAAGTGATCACAGCGACTCCCGCTCCAAGAGCGATGGCATCACCTGGATGCACTCCGTTGCCCGTGGATTTTTGATCAAACGAAACACCTGCTTTGCGAAGTGGGTGGGATCGACGGTGTAGCGCGTGATGCGCGGCACGGTGTGATCCAAGAACGCATCGTCATCCCGACAAACGATGGACATGTCAGTCGGAATGCCCTGCCCTTGGGCCAGAAGCCAAGAGGTTGCCGTCAGGGCAAAAGCGCTCCTCGCAACGAGTAGGGCGCTGGGGGTGTGGCGCGCGGACAGCATCGATTGCAGAGTTGCTGCGATGCTCTTGGCGGAGCCTTCGTGCTGCCATACCTGACCGCGAATGCGGCCAGCACCCAACTGCCGGAGACCTTCGTCAAAGCCTTCGCGGCTGGCGATGTCTCCACCGAGTTGTGGTGTTTGAATCAGCAGACCAATCACCCGATGCCCTCGCGATGCCATCAGACCGACCGCATGACGGCATGCAGCGCGGTAATCGCGATCCACAGAGGGAAGGGCGATATCTGGCGGCAATGATCCGACGACCACACACCGATGTCCGGTTTTGGCGAACCAGCGCTGCATTGCCTCAGTGCTTTGGTAGAGAATCCAAGTGGTGTCAGGGAAGGTGGCTGTCAGTGTCTCCAGGGCACGTAAAGGAGATTTCTTCGCAAATTCAGCCCTTCCCACGTGGACTTGGAGAGATATGCCCTCAATGGCCAACTGGCTGCGCAGTTGATCCACCCAAAGTAAAACAAACGGCGGCATTGCATGGAGCGGCACGGGCGAAAGTAGGGCAATGGATGTCGTGGTGGGGCTGCGTTTGGGCGGGGGTGGGACGTCGGGAAGGGGCCGGCGCTTGTCCTTCACGGGGCTCAGCACGCCCTCTTCCTCCAATTGCGCGAGCGCCGTCCGCAGGGTGGGGCGACTGATCGCTAGCCGGGTACACAGGGTCCGCTCCGATGGCAGGAACTCCCGCCACTCGCCCTGCTCAATGAGTTTGCGGAGGAACTGCGCGGCGTGGGAGACGAGCGATGGTCTGGGCGGTAGGGGTTGCATCCTGTTAGATCGAATCTAGTGGTGCAAGGATCGCTGGTAAATGGAAATGACCAATGAGATTCGTTCGTTCGTCGCGTTCTGAACCCTAGCAAATTGCACCCTCCCATGATTCCCCACTCCGAACTCCTCCAACTGAAGCGCTGGAATACTCCGACCATTTACAACGGTTGGGAACAAATCACCAAGCGTGATCCCGGCGCAGACGCCTTCAATCTCGAAGAAACCCGCGATTTCATGCCGCAAATGGGGCCAATGGTCGGTTATGCGGTCACCATCGTGATTGAGCCCAGCAACAAGGCTCATCGCGCCGCCAATCCGAACGCGGGTGCCGAATATCGACGCTACGTTGCCAGCATCCCTGGGCCGAAAATTGTGATCGTTCAAGACCTTGATAAACCCAACGTGGTCGGTTCCTGTTGGGGGGAGGTGAATAGTAATGTGCACCGCGCGCTGGGTTGCGTAGGCACGATTGTCGATGGCGCGATCCGCGATGTCGATGAGATGACCAATGCAGGCTTCAAGGCGCTCGCCCGCCGACTCTGCGTCGGACACGCCCATGTGCATCCCGTGCGCTGGAATTGCGAGGTCGAAGTCTTTGGTCGCAAGATCAAACCCGGTGACCTCATTCACGCTGATAAGCACGGCTTCATCGTCATAGACCCTGACGAAGCCCCGTCGCTGCTGGATGCGGCTCGCTTCATGGATGCCAACGAGTGTAACACCATCATTCCTGCTGCCCGCAACAGCGCGGGGCTCAGTAGCGAGCAGGTCCTCACCAATCTGTCTGATTCCATCGCGGAGTTCAGCAAGAATGTGAAGGCGAAATTCAGGCGTGATGGCGAGTGGTGATTACTCGGCCCAGAGAACCATGAGGATATCCGTCCGGATCTTGCCGCGTGGCTTGAACTTGACCTCGGTGGCATCTACTGCGCAACGCGGCGGGTGGATGGATTTGTGTCCATGAGTGCCAAGGCCAAGGAGGGTGTGCCGACCACGCTCCCACTGAAATTTAGGGGCAATCCGCCATTCCATCAATCCCCAAACGTGACCGCACGAGCCAGTGACTCCAGCCAAGCAAGGCGATCTTTGTCTGGAACGTCGGCGGCTTTTTCGGTGGGTTGGTAGGTCGGGTAGCCGCCGACCTCGTCCTGACTGTTGATGATGCTGGCGGTGCCGGAAAGTGCCTGGGCGATGATGCGCTGGTCGATTGGATCGCGCTGCGCAGGGCGCGCACCGACAAAGCGGCTGATGTGATGAATCGCAGTCGCATTGGGCAGTGCTTCAAGTCCAGCGGGCCAGACGGGTGGGGCTGCGAGCGGTTCGAAGGGCGTGCGCATCAGTTCCATTGGTTCGCCAAACCAATCGCGGCCTTCGTTGTCCTTGAAGAAAGCCTCCGCCTTTCCTTCAAAGATCGCGTGCCCGGTGCGCTTGGTTTTTTTTCCCATCCAAACGGTGTTGCCGACGATGGCGATTTTTGCCAGCGCACCGCTATCGCCGTTCCCTGGTCCTGGGATGCCGCCGTGCATGGCCCGTTGACCGGGGTTGGCCATGAGGTTGTTCACGATCACGCCGGAGGTGCCGGGTTGGAAGAGTGGATTGCGCTCGTAGTTGCTGGAGTAGAGGCATCCGACGATGGCCACCTCTTGGGTGCCTCCATAAACAAGAGTCCCCTTTGAGTGTGGACCCTTCTCGTGACTTGAATCGTTCAAGGCCTCGGCCACGATGCAATCGCGGAAAAAGATGCGACCCGCTGGTATTCCGGTGGGTGGTTTGTAGGTGGATGCAGAGAGATTTTCATCCACGCTCCAGGTGCATGAGCAGTGGTCGATCCACACATCGTGAGGGCCCCCGCTGGTGGAGATGCCATCCGGTGCCCACCCGCTGCCTTTCGCCTGTCCGGCATCACCTGGGCGTATGGCGATATGTTGAATGACGGTTTGATCTGCCGAAACGGATATGCCGCCTCGGATTAGGGTGATGCCAGGAGGCGGTGCTGTCTGCCCAGCGACATAGACTTGCGGGGCACTGATATTGAGTTCCTTCATTTGGAGATCGATCACGCCCCCCACGTCGAAGACAATCAGCCTCGGCCCCTTCTTCCAAAGCGCATCGCGCAGTGAACCTTCCCCATCTGCATCGAGATTCGTAACATGGACGACCTCTGCCGCATCCAGGTCAAAGCCTACATCAGGAACTAGCGCCGACTGCCAGGTCCACGACCTCGGTGCCCCATCCGCAGCGGGGATCTGATGAGTGAAGATTGCGAGAACGCAGAGGACAAGGCGATTCATGCGTCCCCATACTCATTCTGCGTTCTCCGCCGTCAAGGGCCGATCATGGTCTGCGCTGGCGGTGGGCATGGCTCGCGGGATTGGACGACGCATGTGATCTATGCGGCGAAGGTATTTAGAGCAGTTTAAGAAATACTATAGAATAGTTGCGAGACTGTGGTGGAGGGACGTATGGCCACACTCTCCCTGGATCAGACGTCAACGTCTCATCAACACCTGCGACCGTGGTGATGGCACGCAGCAGCACCCTGCGGACGTTGGCAGAGCAAGACCATGATCTCCTCGATCCGACTCGATGGCACCACCGCCTGCATGCATCTGGAGGGAGCCGCCGATACATCTGCCTTCATCACCTACATTGGCGAAGTCTTCTGGCCGACGCTGTGCCGAGGCGACATCGTGGTGATGGACAACCTCGCCGTGCAAAGAAGTCCGCAGGTCAAAGCATTGGTAGAGGCGGCAGGAGCCGAGGTGAGGTTCCTGCCCGCCTATTGCCTGCTTGATTTGGAGGACAAGTCGCAGGCGATCTCCGCTGCGCTCCGGTTCGCCGACCCTCAACCCAATCGAAAAGATGTGGAGCAAGATCAAGGCCTCACTGGGAGGTTCTGAAGCGCGCAGACCCGAGGCCCTTGATCAGGGCATCAGTCATGCGTTCTCAAAAATCACAGCAAAAAATGAGATGGGTTATTTTGATTCCCGTGGTTATGGTATTAATTAAAAGGATCTAAGCAGCGTGGTCGAAGTCGTGCCGCATTGTCTTCCTAGTGTTTTGCGTGTTCTGAAGACATTCGAGATCTACTTCTGCAGTAACGACACTCCTGTGAAGCCAGCCCGAATACCGGCGTTTTGGCTGCCGAGTTGCATGGCTGAGATGCCCGAGATTCTGAGGCCTGCGCCGAAGCCGGAGACGGGCACGCTCGTGAGAGTGCCGCCGTCTAGACCGATCATTTGGGCGACACGAGTTGCGGTGAGGTTTAGGCCACCAGCGGCGACGATGTTACCGCCTCCCGCAGCGACGAGGTTGCCGCCACCAGCGGCGACGAGGGTGCTGCCGTCTTGGCCAATGAGATTGAGTCCGCCAGCCGCGACAAGGGTGCTGCCGTCTTGGCCGATGAGGTTAAGTCCTCCTGCGGCGACGATGTTGCCACCGCCCGCAGCAACTAAATTGCCTCCACCGGCTGCGACTAGGTTTGCGTTTCTGGGTGAAATAGGGACGAGAGTGCTGCCGTCTTGGCCGATGAGGTTGAGTCCTCCTGCGGCGACGATGTTACCGCCTCCCGCAGCAACGAGGCTGCCACCGCCAGAGGCAACGATGTTTGCGGGCCCATTGGGCACAAGGAGCCCGTTGAGCAAGGCACTTGGTTGGAAGGTGCGTGTGCCGCTAAACGTCGTGCCGGTGACGCCTTTGATACGCACGGAGGATACAGATGAGTGACTGACGGCAACGCGAACGGCGTCGTCATCCGCGAGAATGTTGCCTGGTGCAGACTCAATCATGCCGACAGCCCCGATGGCGGCCGACCGCCCTCCAGGCAGACGAATGGCGATACAGCCGTTGATGAGGTGTAGGAACTCGGCATTGGCCACATTGATGTGCCGGGAGCCGATGCGATAGCTTTGGTTGCCCATTACACGGGCTCCATTAAACATGACTCCTTCCAAAAACGGGGTCATCCCTGCGAGGTCGAGGTCAGCCGTGGTGAGAAGGCCACTTACCGGCTGACGCACACGGATGTTCATCGGAGGGGCGACTTTGGCATAGGCGTTGGGTGTGCTGATGCAGAGGAAGTTGTCCGTGATGCAGTTGCCTTTGAAGTCGCCTTTGACCCGGAAAGTGAGGATCACCGCAGCTACCGAGCCTGGAGGCAGATCCAGTGTCTGAATGTGGAACACGTCCTTGCCATTGTAACGCAGGAGCTTAGCGACGTCATCTCGCTCGTAGACGTTGTCTTCGTCCGGGTTCTCCGTGGCATAGTAGTATCGGACGGGAGTCTGTGATTCGAGCGTGAGGCCGTCGGGTATGGGCATGCCGACCTTTCCACCTTTCACTGTGACTTCAGGCTGCAGGGAGTGGTTGCCAAAGAAGACGATCATGTCGAAGGTCTCGTTCGGTGCGACGGTGAAGGGGAAGGTGCGGCCAACGAAGAGTTCACCCATGGGTTGAGGTGCAGGAGTGGGAGTGGCGGCTGCACGCGCGGCGAGGCTGCCGGTTGCTCGGGGCTTGGGTCCGAGGAAGCAGTCAGCGCTGACGGAGTTCAGGTTTGCCAAGGTGGGCAGCGTGCGCTTACCTTTGATCTCTGCCCGGACAGTGACTGGGTCTTTCATGTAGCCTTCCGGGGTGAGAAAGCTGGAAGGAATAGTGGTCGGCAGGTAAACCGTGAGGCCGATGACGCCTTGGTTGCCCGCAGGCAGGCTGGTGAGGTTGAAGGTGACAAGGGTGTCCTTGTTGGCTGCGCGTGGGGTAATGGTGACCGATTCCCCCATCACTAAGGCACGAAAATCGCGTGAGGTGGCGTTTAGTGGCTGGCTGATGTTTACCTGTCCATGCATCGAGACAAACTGCGGCACGGTAAAGGGCTGCGGCACGGCGACGGTGACGGTGAAGTCCTTCACAGGTATGCCAGCAGGGCCATTGACAGTATAGGGAATCTCGAGCCTAACGGATTCACCCGGTTTGGGCGAGTTGTTAGTAGTTCTGATGTAGGTTGGCTCCAATGAGCTGCCGGGGACGACGTAGCTGGTCAACAGTGGCGGGGTAGCGACACCTCCAACGAGGCGGTTGTCACACCAGATGGCATAGCCTTGATATTTCACCCCACCCTTGGCAGGTGTGGGAATGAGTGCACCCTGGGCGCGACTGACAATAGGCGTCCCCTCTAATCCAATCGGATTTACGTCATACGTAATCTGACCGCTGGCACCAGCGCCGAGGTTGCCGACTGCGTATTCGATGAAGCGTATCTGTGAGAAGGCGTTGCTAGCAACGGGCTTTCCATAGTTGTTTAGGAACGTAAAGCCTGCATCACTGTCGAGCGGCACGCCATTGACCCTGATGAACCCCAGAAAGGTGGTGTTGGAGGGGATTTCATCGCGGACGATCACGTTCTTCGCTTCGGCTGGCAGCCTTGTATCAGGCGGGCTGGATGCGGGGTAAGTGGCGTTCGTCCAAGTGAGTTTGTAGGTAATGCGGGTATAGCGCAGCGGTGTGGCCACGACACCCACGCCAGGGATGTATTTGGTGAGGAATGGCGGCACGGGTAGGCCAAGGGTGGGGGCGTTGGGGACGTGTGTTTTGCCATCGGCAATAGCTTCCTTCTTCAAAATGAGGTTCGGCGCACGGAAATCGGCGGGGTAGTCACTGAGCGAGGAGATGACAGGCGTTCCCGTCTGCTGAAACGCCTTCAGCGCCTTAGTCCCTAACTTGCCGGTGAAGTTGTAGTTGTGTACACTGATCGTGTTGGTGACATACACGCCATTGTCATAGCGGAAGGACTGGAGGTCATACATTACGCGTGCGGTGAACCTCATGGTTTGCACTTTGGTGGAAGGCATGTTGCCAAGATTCCAGGTGATGAGTCGCTCCACCTGATAGCCTGCCGGCGCGACGACGGGGTTGATGGATATCGTCGGATCGGGTGTGATGCGGTCGAACTGGTCGTTGACCTGGTTATAGTAGCTGACGCTTTCCAAATTCATGCCGAGGGGAACCCGCAGTGTCGCTACGGCGTTGTTGAGAGTGCCGCCGCTGCGGTTCTCGGCGGTGAGAGTGTAGTAGATAAGTTCGCCAGCCCTCGCTAGGCCTGCGAGAACCACATCGTCTGGATGAGTGCCTGGAGGAGTCAAGGTGGAGGTGAGCGTCAGGTTCAAGGCAGAGAAGATACTGGTGACGATGTCCTTCTGCGGTCCTACCGTATTGAGTTCATCTGATTCCACATCCACACCCGTTGCTGTCATCTTCACGACTCCGGTCGTGGAATCCTTGACCAAGACGGTGATGGTTTTCTCCACCACGTCCCCGGGTGCTACCGATGGGATGAGCCATGACAGCTTGGTCATTTTCGCTATTCCTCCAGTTTGTATGGATTTGACGTGGTTCGGTACAATGCCCACCAAGTCTGACGGCACCTGCAACACGGTGCCAGCAGGTACTGGCAACGTTATCAAAACATCCGTGGCTGGTGCCAGGCCTTTATTCGCCACCCGCAGCCTGTATGTGATGGTTTCGCCGGTCTTGGCAGTTTTGCCACTGGTGTCAGAAGATGACATGTTTGTGACAGCAACATCCCCCCAGATCGGTCCCGGCGCGATGTTGACTGGGCCAATGAGCTTGATGACGCCGTTCACCACGGGACCTGGAGTCGCCAGCCTTCCAGTGCCTCTGGTGTTGACGCGGAAGTAAACGGAACCTGTTGGTAGGACGGCAGTGGTGACTTCCCAGAGCCTGGTGGTCTTGTTGTATTTGAGATATTGATCATCCAAATTATCCCAACTGCTGTCGTCTGTGGGATTGGTGGACCACTGCACTTTGATATCGGACGTAGGAGTCCCTGCTGGCAGCGGCTGGGTAATTCTGAAGACGGCCACCTGACCTTGCTTGGCGGTGGTGGTTACTTTACCTCCGATGGTATACGTCATCTTGGTGGCGGCGGGCATGGAGAGGGGGGCAGGAGGGGGAGGCGGCTGGCCTGGCACGCTGATGGCGATGGGGTCGGTGCCGCCCAGCGCTTCTTCTCCAAATGCAGGGCCAGCTTTGTCGGCATAACCGGCAGCGGAGGCGAGGACACGGAAACGGTAGTTCCCCGCTGCGGGCAGTTCCAGGTAGGAGACAAACAAAGTCCACACGTCATCACCGACAGGAGGTGACATGGAGTTCGTGCCGTCTTCCACGTCAATGTCATGCCAGTCGTTGGGCGTGTTGGCCTCGGCATACTGCACACGCAGCGCCAGATCGATGAAATCTCCTTCTGGGAACACCGTACCAAAGGTCCACACGCTCTCGGTAATCGGCGGCGATTCGGTGTCGATGGTCAGATTGGCTGGACTTGGCAACACAGGACCGAGATACACGACGGAGGCGAAGGTGCCGGTGCTATCGTAAGACCCGTCGCCACTGACGATGAAGTCCACGGCTTCACCTTCCTCCGCATCAATGACACCCGTAAAAGACTGGCCGTTGCCCATGAACTCGTCCGAGAGAGTCGCACTCGCTGCCTGACCGTTGAGCTGGGTCATGGGTAGGGATTGATGATAGACATAGGCGCTCGTATCGACGCCGTTTTGATCGAGTCCGGTGAATGAGCCACACACAGCGTATCTGCCAGCAGAGGGGGCAGTCCAGCGCGCCACGCTGGGCTGACCACTACTTCCGGGGTGCTGCCTGATCTGCCGCGGCAGGGTGATAATGCTGTTCAATTCGGTGATGGATGTTTCGGTGGGATTGACACCCACCAGACCACCTCCTGCGATCAACGAATAGATCATGCTATTGCTGCTGGCATTGATGACATTCTGGCCGAGCACAAAAGTGGAAGGGTCGAAGCTGGTTGCATCGATGGTGCCATAGGTCCAGCGGCTGCCAGTTACCTGAGGGCCTGGGGCTGCGAAATCGATGCCCGCATCATGACGCTGCTTGCCGCCGCTGCCTGCAATGTATAGTTCCTGCACCTGCACAGGATCAAGTTCCGCGTGGTAGAGGGAGGGTTCGTCGATCGCACCTTTGAAGAAGCGCAAGGAGCCGAACCCGGTGTCGTCGTTGTGGCGGCCCACACGAATGATGTCCCCACCGTTGAGTTCTCCTTGATCAAAGTCGTAGTCGTCCTTTAGCTCGCCGTCGAGATAGGTCTTCACGTTGCCTTCCGTGTAAACCACCACCACATGTACCCAGGCTCCGTCGGTGAAGGTCACATCGGGCACGGTGCGGAAGTCCTCCGTTGTGCCCTCAATGCCCACTCTGAGCATGGAGCCATCGGGATACAGATGCGCACCAAAGCCATGCCCACCGAAGTTGACTCGGTCATTGGCGATGACGTTGGTCGGCAGGTAGGACACGAGGTTTCCAGAAGTGCGTGCCTCGGGTTTGATCCAGGCTTCAATGGTCAGCGGTAGATGCTTCATCACATCGGTGGCGACGGGGGTCTGGAGGCTCTGACTGGTTCCGTTAAAGTGGAAGGCCTGACCTACCTTGCCAGGGCCGTATCCAAAACTGTCAGACGGCGCGACGGCGAGGTGATCCCCGCCGATGATTTCCGCCACGGTATTCTGTCCCGGCCACCACGCGGCCAATCCGGCGGGTGCGGGGATGGGAGCCTGGCGGATACCGGTGAACACGCGCTCACTGAACTTGAGTGGATTTCCAGCTTCTGCGACACGCAGGGTGAAGTTGTAAGGCCCGTTGCCGACTGATCCACTGACCACGCCAGTGCTGGAGATTTCCACCCCAGCCGGAAGCTCACCGTCCTCTACTGTCACCGAGTATGGACCTGTACCGCCCTCAATGGAGAGCTGACCACCCGTGAACAGGAAGTCCTCATCCGTGAGCATGGGTTTGGTGCGGGGGTGCTTGCCCATGCTGTAGGCCTTGGCTATCGCACTGATCTCAGAGGCCTTCAGGGCGCGGTTGTATAGCGCCATCTCGTCGATCCTGCCACGCCAGTCGCCGTAGTTCGTTCCAGAAACCGAGTAACCACCGATGGTCACTGGCGCGGTGGTAGCCACCCGGGCTGGATGTGTGGCCGTATGCACCAGCATTCCATCCACAAAAAAGCGCAGGATCGTGCCAGAGCAGGTCACTGCCAAATGACGCCAGATTCTGTCTGCGGGGAAAATGAAACTGGAGGACGAGATCACCCAATCATCCCCTGGATTGGCAGGGGAACGGGATGCAAAAGAGAGGCGTCCATCCGCCAGGACATAAAAAACATACGGGACGATAATGTTGTCAGTGCTGCGCTTGGAAATGATAGTAGCTCCCACGCTACCGCCCGAGTCACGCCTCAGCCAGCCCTCAATGCTGAAGTCACCCAGCAGGTTGAGTTCGTCTGCATGAGGCACGGAGAGCAAATCCGCACCGCTGAAGGCAAAACTGCCGCTGCCTGCCACGCTTTCATTACTCAATGTCGCCGTTGCACCCGTGAGGGTGCCGTCGTTATCCCCAGCACTGTCTTGCGCATCCGTGTCACCCTTCCACCAGGCGACCATGTTGTTGAGTGGGACCACATTCAGCGCGTAGGTCTTGGTGCCTTCCACGTTCGCCGCATCCTCTGTGCGGAGCGTGACCGGATAAAGCCCTTCTTCCGTAGGGCGCCCCTGCACGGTGTTGTTCGTGATGGAGACCCCAGGAGGCAGGCTGCCAGCGCTCACCGTAATGTCTTCATAAGGTGGCTGACCGCCTGCGACGGTAAAAGTACCGCCGATGCCAGGGAAGCGAGAGTTGATGATCTGCGGCGTAGGCCCAGGCGTCACCGCCAGCCGAATGGCCCAAGAACCGGTGTTGTTCGAGTAATTATTCGGAGGTCCGGTATAAACAAAGGTGGCCTCGCCAGAGTTGGCATCCGGGAAGCCCAAGTAGAGCTTCACCGCCCCTGCTGGCGCAGTGAACTCCTGCACTTTTCCGCCCGGTGTTAGCCCATCACCAATGAAGAACACCTGGCCGAGACCCGGAGACAAGGTGGAGAACGCCTCGCCTATCGCATCGGCTGAGAAATCGAGACGGGCAGGGGTTTGTGCCAGCGCCGTATCGCCCACAAAAACACCAACGAGATGCGCGGAGTTGTTGCGGTTCACATAGCCCGAGATCCCAGCCACACCCGTGATGTCGCAGCGTCGAGTGGCGTGACGGGCTCCATCTGGACCTGCGGACTCTACGCCGGAGTTGACACTGCCACCGCTGGCAGTGAGACGAACCTTTTCACCCGCAGCGACATCAAGATAGGGCGCAGCCACACCTCCCTGGCCGGTCGTCACTGCGGGCGTGGGATTGTCCTGCCCGGCCCCAAAGATGTTCGCCTTGCCCGAGACGGTAAGGTGATGATTTCTCTCGCCGCCGGGACTGGCGACGTTGGGTATCTCGATGATGCCGCGATAGCTGGAGGTGGTGGGGAAGCCCACATTCAGCACATCGCCCCAGGTGGTGCGCCCCGCGAAGGTGTTGGGGCTTATCATGCCATAGATGTCGCCCACGCCTTGGGAGTTGTTTGGCTGACCCGACTCCCAGTTCACAAAGCCCACGCCCGGTGCGTCTGCTCCCGCCGCAGTCGTCACGGCGGTGCCATCCAGCCAGGACCAGCCACCGCGAGGTTCGACATTGGGCGGCAGCGGGTCTTGTTTCAAACCAATGAACAGGTCCATCGTGCGACCGAAGGCGTTCAGTACCCATTCGTTTTCGGAAGCCGTGTTGATGGAGATCAGATTCCCGCCATAGCTCACCGCTTCCGCTTGCGTCTGCTCCCAGGTGCCGCGTGTAAATGACAACGCGTAGCGGTGTCCATCGTATTCCGTCCAGGCCGGCCATGCAGGAGCATGACCTGCGTCCGGAACCCGCACGGCATCTGCCGCGATCTCCGACACCGCGATGGCTCCGCCCGAGAGGCTGCCGCGTCCAAACACCGTGAAACCATAACCCGTGCGCTGGCTCTCCGGCAGGCTGGTCAGGTCAAAGGTGTAGTAGGGCTGGCCTGCAGCGTTGGCCGCTGTTCGCACCGCTGTCACTGGAAGTTGCACGTAGCGCTCGTCTTTCGAGGGATCGACGCCCTTCGGATTGATGGGAGTAGCAGGGATGATGGTCACAGGATCACTGTTGTGCCGCAGCAGAAAGAGGTGAGGAAGCTCAGCGAAATCGCCGGCCGTCGTCACATCGATCCGTACCGAGTTGAACTGGGTCACCTTCCCGCTGCCCGAGTTTTCCGAATAAAGAAGACCTGCGTGGGTGTAAGTGCTGCCGGGCGTCGTGTCGAAGGCAGTGCCTGCCCCGCCAGTCGTTCCGCCTACCACGCCGTCGGTGACCACAGAGAATGCCTGCGCCCGCAGATCTGGGTCTGGGGTAAATGCATTGTGCGGAACGGCGGAGTAGTCGTCAGCCACCAGGTGCGTTGGGACCGCGGTGTCACCTGTGACGATCCAGGCGGCAAGGCCAACCCGGTCAAAGCTTGCGTCACCAACGCTCCCCACCCCAACCCCGAAGTCAATCATTGAGCCAGGAGCGATGTCATTTGCTGTGAAATCGAAGGCGTTGCCGCCCGTGGTGTCGGGGGGGGCAAAACGCGTTGTGCCGTCAACGGTGACGAATCGATTTGTCAATCCGCTGCTCACCCGAAAGAAACGCCCCACGATCCGCACAGTGCCCGTATTGCTTGGCTCGGAGCCGGTTCCATCACCAACCGTGTAACGTCTCACAGCAGACTTATACGTGTTTCCAGAGGGATGCATGTCCGTCGCACTGCAGAACGGAGTGGAGGATGCCTCCGTGCCGACCCACCTCAAGCCACTTACCGATTGATTCGCCGTTACCGATAGTCCCGCCGTTGAGAAGGTGCCCGTGGTGGTTCTTGTCTCCGTATAGTAGCCATACTGAAAGCCGTTCGTCCCCTGTGCCACCGTGGAAAAATCACCGTGAGTGACTGCCAAGACTTCAGCGTCAGATGAGCCGCAAAGAGCCAAGGATAGAAGGGTGATGATGCTGACTAGGACGGGAGTTTTCATGGCGAAAGAGTTTATCGTTTGCCTTTCTCTCACCCTTTGAGGAGAGTTGTTTCAAAGAAAATGAGTTTTCTGCCGCATGAGCCAACCTAACCACTCCCGCTTTGCACCCTTCCCGTCCACACGATGGAACTTGGTGCGTCAGGTGCAGAAAGGCAGCGAGGCTGAGGCGGCGGAAGCCATGAATGACATCTGCCAGCAGTACTGGTATCCCATCTACGCATTCACACGGCGCAATGGCTTTCCCCGGCATGATGCGGAAGACATCACGCAGACCTTCTTTCAGCACATCTTCTCCAGCGAGGCCATCCACGACGCGCAGGAAGAAAAGGGCCAGCTCCGCTCCTTCATGCTCGCCATGCTGAAGCGCACCATCGCCAATCACGTCCGCCACGCCTCAGCACAAAAACGCGGCGGCTCACGGGGTGCCACCCTTTCCTTTGACGACGAAACAGCAGAAGAACGCTACGCCAGCGAGCCAACTGACACCCGTGACCCGGAAACGCTGTTTGATCGCGCCTGGGCAAACGGCGTTCTCAATGCAGCGGAGAAAAGACTGCGTGCCGACTTTGCAAAAGCCGACAACCTCGAAGACTACCACCATCTCCGCGAGTACCTCCCCCTTGGCGACAACGTGACGCCGTATGCCGACGCCGCTCAAAAAATCGGCATTAGCGAGGGCGCACTACGCTTGCAAATCCACCGGATGAGAAAACGCTACGCGAAATGCATCGAAGAAGAGATCGCTCAGACTGTGAGCGGTCCCGAGGAAGCAAAGGCCGAGCTGGAACACCTCATGAAGGTGATCGGCACCGGAGGATAGACCTCCAGGTCTGTCAATGGATTGCGGACTTTCAGTCCGCAGTAATCATCCACCAGACTAAAAGCCCGTCATCCCTGACAGGCGTGGACGCCTATCCTCCGAAGCCAAACCCCGCCTTTTCCCAAAGCGGGCTCAACCAACGCACCCATTCCTCCTGGGGCAGCTTTGCCCGTGCGGGATTCTTGCCAATGTAGCGCAGCACCTTCCACAGATGCTCAACGTCCCGCACGAGAGTGTCGTAGCTCTCGGGCTCCCACACGCTGCCCTCGCGTGCCAGGTGCTTGTTCATCTCGCGCGCGGTGAACCCTTTCCACGATTTCAAAACATCCGCTGGCTCGTGGCCGATGAACGGCTGCAGTGTCACATGCACATGATTCGGCATCACGCAGTAGCTGGAGAGAAAGTAGCGTTCGCTGTCAAAGTGAAGCATCGCCCGTGTGACGATAGCCGCGCAGGTTTCATCACGCAGCCAGCACTCGCCCGCACCCGCATCGAGCCAGTCATCGACACGCTGCATCGTCTCGCGGAAATGCCGCTGCACATCCTCCTCGGCGCGCGGTTCAGGATGCGCGGCCTCCCATTGAGAACGCAGGCGCTCCAGTTCATCCAGTTTTTCCTGCGGCAGAGAGTCCGCGAGACGAAACGTGATGAAGTAAGTCGCCCCCTCCTGCACCCAATGCGGTAACTTGCGTCGAGACTTCTTGATCGGCTTGTTCCAATCCAGCGGCGAAAAATGCGGCGGCCCTTTCACGAACGACATGCGTGGATTGGAAGACAGGTCTCCAGATCTGTCAACCGGAGGATAGGTCTCCAGGTCTGTCGATGGATTGCGGACTTTCAGTCCGCAGTTAGCATCCGCCGGACTAAAAGTCCGTCATCCACCGACAGGCGTGGACGCCTATCCTCCACCCTTCTGCTCCAAAAAGATCATCAACTGCTGGGGCGGCAGATCGATCTCGATTTTGCCGTCGGTCATGTTGAGTCTGCCAGCATCGACGATCTTTTTCTCGGGATCACTGTGCCAGCGGCGGAAGGATTTGTTAAGCCGACTTTCCGCAGCAGGAAGCTGCAGCTTCACGCGCAGCGTGCTGGCGGGATGATAGGTGGCGATGGGTGTGGTGGTCAGGCCAGTGAGGTTCACCACGGCCAGGCTCCAGCGACCATCAGGCAGTTTCGCCATAGCGACATTGAGCGGCGGCTTCTGGCCATGAGAGTTGAGCAAATCGCCGCCTGGATTGGCGGTGACGGGATAAACTTTGCACCCGGTGGGAAAGGCGACGCGCAACATGCGCAGATACGAATACTGAAGCGATTCAAAGGTTGTGCCCGTCTTGCGATCAAACACGAGCAGCTTGGTGGCGTTGTCCTTGTCCAGGGCCAGATTGCCACTGTCCCCGTAGGCGATGAAGTGCAGCCAATGCGTGACTTGATGATTCAGATCATTCAGAAACCGCGCCGCCAGCGATGAAGCGCGCTCAGTATCACCCACGTCTTCGTGTCCCGTGTTGCCAGCCTCGGTGATCCAGAACTCCTTTTTGGCCGCAGTGATCGCGTTCGCGATGGGGGTGTTGGCCGCCATGCTGTAGCTGTGCGTCGAGAGCCCGCGCACAGCCCGCAATGCCACCGGATCGGCGATGATGGCCTCGATCATCTCCAGCGCGGTGCGGTCATTGTTGGCATGTTCAGGGGCGATGATGCCCACGCTTTGCAGACCGCGCGCATCCAGTTCGGCACGCAGCACCCGGACTCCCTCCGCAATCTGCAGGGGAGTGAATCCGGCGGGTTCGTTTGCCAGCCCAGTGGCATGAATCGTCACTTGATGCTGTTTCCTGAGTTGCAGGATAAACTCGGCCAGCTTCCGCGCGTAGTCGGCCACAGGTTCCGCTGGCGGTTCCTCGCCGCGAGCCGGGGCGAGGAGATTCGTCGTCACGCCCTGCTTCTGCACCAGATCGAGCCTGCCGCTCGTCACATAGCGCCGCGCAAAGGTGGCCAGCATGGTCTCCACCGTCTCCTTCTCACCGCTAGGAGCCCAAAGGCGGACGAGGTTCATCGTCAGATCAGCAAACACCCGCTTTGTAAGGTCAGGCAGCACGCCCTCCGGCAGTGGCTCCACCTCCGTGATCAAACTCGTGCCAAAACCTTGCAGTGTCTGCGCGGGCTCCTTGGCCGCTGTGATGGTGATGACCGGAGGTGATGCGTCCGCCGCATGAGCAGGCAAGCCCAGGAACCAGCAAGGCAGGGCCGCAAGCAAGGATTTCAAAATAGGGCGCATGGTCTTTTGAGTCGATCCAATCTTCACTCTCCAATCAGAGCCCCGCTAATCAGCGATTTCCACCTTCTTCATCACGGCTCCTCGTCTCAAAACGACGGTCCAAGCCCCCTGGGGCAAGGTGGAGTCCTCCGTGGTGATGGTGAAGGTTCCATTCAGGGTGGCAGTGAGGGTGCTGCCCACACAACGAAACTCCAGGGTATGCTCACCATCACGGGTAATGCCAGGCGGATACTCTTTCCGCACGAGCGTCACCACCTTGTCGTAGCGGATCATGCGGCCGATGTAGAGTCCATCCCCGGTGTCACCAGCCACATACAATTCGCGGACTGCGGTCGTGTTTCTCTCCCGCGCGGTGATTTGCATCCCGCCACCCTGCACGAGGCCAGTCAGACGCACCGCCCCATCTTTTACCTCATCGCGGATGATGCCTATGCCCTTGATAGGCTGATCGGTCGTCACACCACCCGCCTCCCTTGCCCAGCCATCGTCGACAAAACCTCCGCTGGCCAGCTTCGGCGCCAACCAGTCGGTCCAAGTCGTCGCAGGACTCGGAGGGGCAGCGGGGACGGTGCCCCCTTTGGTGATCCCAATTCCCGGAACCCCATTCGAAGCGATTTCCACCTTCTTTAGCAGCAGACCCTTCATGATCACAAAAGAGCTGGGCCCTTTCGTCAGCGTGGTGTCATGAGCGGAGACAGTGAAGGTGCCGTTCACCGTGGCTACCAGAGAGGCTCCCTCGGCGCGAAACTCCAGGGTGCGCTCCCCCGTAGGGCTGATGGTCGCGGGGTATTTCTCACTCACCAGCTTCGTTGTTTTGTCTCCTAAAACGCGGCCGATGTAGATCCCGCTGCCGGAGTCTTCCACGACATAAAGCTCTCTCGTGGGGCCAGTGCCACGATTGCGAAGGCCGATCTGTGCCCCTTTGGAGTCGCGCAGCAGGTAGGTTAATTTGATGGCACCGTCCATGGTGTCATTCGCTGTGATGTTCGTTCCTTTCATCCCCAGATCGGTGGTGATGCCGTCTTTCTCGACCACAAAACCGCTATTGTGGAATTCACCCTTGGCGAGCCTGGGCCCCAGCCACTCGGTCCATGTGGCTGCCGCACCTGTCGAGTCGGCTGATTTCGCGGCGTTGACTCCCGCATCCACCTTCCCCGTTCCTGTGATCTCTCGCACAGTGATCTTGTGGAAGCGCACGCTGCGGTCATAGGTGGAGAGCCCGAGGTGCAGTGCGTCACGTAGCTTCTGGTTCGGCGAGATGTCGAGCCGTTCATAGGATTTCGGGTCGCTGCCCCACTTCACCAGCGGCTCTCCATCGAGTAGCGCTCGCAAACCGGTGCGGCGCACCTCGACGACGGAACGATACCGCTGGCCATTGGTGAGGAATTTCGGTCGCAGAATGGTTCCTTCGATGCGACGTGAAACCGGGAGCCCATCCAGGTAATCGATGCCGACTTTATTGCCACTCGGAAGCTGAGCGTCCATTAGCCAAGTAAAGGAACGCTGATATGCGGAGAGGATTTGAAACACCGTGTGCGTGCCGGACTCGGGCGTGAACTCGATCTCGAAGTCATACTCCTCCGGCGGCTGGTAAGGCAGTTGCAGGCGCGGGGTGCCATTCGCATCGGGCTTGGCCGCCTTCACGAACAGATCAGCGCCGTCGCGGCTCCACTCGCCAGTGATGGTGTCGCGTTTCACATCGACGAGCGGGAGGAGGTCGATGATTTTGACCTGCCTGGCCGATGGTGGCGCGTTGCGCGTGCCGCTCAGCCACTCGCTCACCGGCATTCCGTTGATCTTCTTCAGCGTCGGGATCGAAGCGATGAGAGGAGTGTCGAGCTTTGCTTCGGGGTCGCAAAACAACTCAACCAAGGGCAGCCCGGCGATGGGGGAAAGGTCGCGCACCTTTGACTTGGCCACGTTCATGGTAGAGAGCGGCATGCCCTTAATGAAAGAGATGTCGCTCAGATTGACGGACGATTCGAGATCCAGTCGATGAAGCGACTTGCCTTTGAGGACCGAGAAATCGGAACTCTGGCACTGCTTCAAGTTGAGGGTCTGTAAGGGAAGTGATTGGAGGACAGATACGTCAGTGAAATAGGCGTCCCAAATCGTCAGGTTTACTAGCTTCAATCCTCTCAAGCAGGAGATGTCCCTCACCGTCAAGTATTCAAGCTGTAGAGAATCGAGATCCTTAAGTGCGGCAAGCGGAGAGACATCACGCACCTTGTCTCCTGCTCTGGTAATCCTGAGTCCCGTCACCTTCTCCCCCTTGATGGTGGGTTCCACTACCACCGTCGTGCCGTTCAGCGCTTCGATCTTCTGCTTCACCAGTTCCACCTGCCGCGCGGCGGGTGCTGCCGCGACGTCCGCCAGGAACGCGGCGTCCACGGGGCTGACCGAAGGGGGAGCGGTCGAGCCGCCCAGCCATTCGCTCACAGGCTTTGAGTTGATCTTCTTCAGCGTCGGGACCGAAGCGAGGAGGGTGGGGTCGAGCTTCGCTTCGGGGTCGCAAACCAACTCGACCAAGGGAAGGCGGGCGATGGGCGAAAGATCGCGCACCTTTGTCCTGGGCACCCTTAGGTATTCGAGCGGCATGGCCTTGATGAAAGAGAGGTCGCTCAAGCGGTCGCACAGTTCGAGATCCAGCCGTTTAAGAGCCTTGCCCTTGAGCATTGAAAAATCGGAAACCGGAGTCTGCCTTAAGCTGAGTGTCTGCAAGGGATGGGATTGCAGGACAGACACGTCATTGAATTCGCCGCTCCAAATCGTCAGGTTCACCAGCTTCAATCCCCGCAGGCAGGAGATATCCTTCGGGTTCAAGTTTTCAATCTGTAGCGAATCGAGCTCCTTGAGCGCGGCAAGCGGTGAGACGTCAGGCGCTCGGACCTCTGTGCCGTCCGCTCTGGCAAGCCGGAGGCCGGTCACCTTCTCCCCCGTGATGGTGGGTTCTGCTGTCACCTTCGCGCCGTTCAGCGCTTCGATCTTCTGAGTTACCAGTTCCACCTGCTGCGCGGCGGGTGCAGCCGCGACTTGTGCGAGGAACGAGGCATCCACGGGGCTGGCCGATCCAGGCTGAACTCTGGCGACTGGTTCAGATTTGCCGCCCAGCGCAAAGAACGATGCCAAGCCAAGGACCGTGACGATGCCGCCGATGGAGAGCCACAGGATGGCGGGAGATTGCTTCTTCGGCGGTGCTTTGGCCTTCGGCGCAACGGCGGCTTTCTGAGCGGGCGCTTGTTGCGGCGCGGCCTTTTTTTCCGCCTGAGGCTGGCTCCGCTCGCCGGGCGGGCGCGGCTGCTTTGCCACGGGCTTCTGCGGGATGTGACTCGCGGAAACGATGCCCGTGCCGTCATCTTTAGGCTGCGGCGTGGTCAGGATCACATCGAGCGCATGGCGCACATCCATCGCACTCTGGTAGCGCTCCTCGCGGTCCTGCTCCATCGCCTTGCAGATGATATCATCAAAGCGCGGATCGCTGCCGATGCCTTTCCGTGACGGCAGTTTGAACAGGCCGCGCGGCACCTCGCCCGTGAGCATCTGGTAAAGCATGACGCCCACTGCGTAGATATCCGCCCGATGATCCGCCACCATGCCGGGGCTGAGCACCTCCGGTGCCACATAGTCGGGCGTGCCCATTGCCATGTTCGTCTTCGTCAGTCCGCTGGTCTGCGAGGGGTCATGCATCTTTGCCAAGCCAAAGTCCGCCACTTTGATATGGCCCTCCTGGTCGATGAGAATGTTCGCCGGCTTGATGTCGCGGTGGATCACGCCGCGCTTGTGCGCATAGGCCAGCGCGTCACACACATGCGCCGTGATCGCTAGCGCATACTCGCCACTGAGCTTTCCACTGGCCTGGATCATCTTCTGCACGTCAGTGCCATCGACGAACTCCATGATGAAGTAGAGCAACCCGTCCGGCGTCTCGCCGAAATCATGCACGCTGACGATGGCCGGATGATTCATCTGCGCCATCGTCTGCGCCTCGTTTTGAAAGCGCTCGGCAAACTTCATCTCATCGTCCGCCATACCCAGCGGCAGAATCTTGATGGCCACCAGCCGCTTCAATGACTTCTGCCGCCCTTTATAGACCGCCCCCATCCCACCGTGCCCAAGGATCTCCATGATCTCATACTGCGGCAGCAGCTCCTGCATCTGCTCCACAGTCGGTGCCTGCCACATTCCCGGCACAGCGGCACGGGAACCATCAGGCGGTCGCGTAGGGATCGTAGGCTGATCTTCGGGATTCATTCGAAATGAATCAAACACATGTCGGCTCCTTTGCCAAAATTTTTTATATCTACAGTGTTCTTAGTTTAATTTGGAGTTCATCAGACGTCTCCGCAAAAGGCCATCCCCGGGATGTTCTTCCATGGGGTTTAGAAGCCAGCAACATGAGTGCCATCTGCGTAAAGAAAGATCGGGGAAGTCTCGTCCGCCTCGGTGGCTTCTAGCCAATATTGCCCGCAACGCACCGACCAGGGGAAGCCGTGAGCATTCCGATCCGTGAAGGCCGAATCACTCCCGTCTCGCTCATGAAACCCACCCGCAGCGCGGAGAGGATTCAAGACCGAGAGATCCTCGTCTCTCACAGTGTCATTGCTTGAGTCGCCTAATCTTACACCGCTTTCCGTCCTGCCCTTTCGATCTTGTTTCCTGCAATCGCGATGCGGGGCAAAAACTTGCTCAAGCGGTGGCGGCCTACCTGAAAACGTCCCGCTAAATAGACATCGGGCGCACCTGCCCCGAGGAGGCAAAGGTTCCGTATCTGCGCAGTATGGGCGAGGTCGCATCCTCCGCCGATCGGGTGGAAGTAAGGGCGATTTAGATCCCGTCCGCAGTGAAACAGACCGTCTCGTGTGCCTCGCGGTGATTGGTCCAGAAATGGGTGCCATCAAAAGCAAGGGCACGGGCTTGGAAGGGGACTTTCGCCACGTCATCTGCCCGCTTCGTGGCCAGGTGGATGCGGGTGAGAATGAAGTCGGTGGTGGACTCGTCGTCAGTCGTCATGAGGTAGATGAAATCGCCATTAATAACCTGCCCGCAAATTTGATGTGGTGATGGGTAGATGTCGAGCACCTCGCCGGACTCGCTGAGGCGAAGCACGCGCTGGTTATACCATTGGCTAACGTAGAGGTTCTGTCCGTCGTAGCCGAGCTGTGAGCCGGTGTCATCGGGGCAGGGGAGCCCGAAATCGGGATCGAATCCTTCATTGGGAACGCAGCGCCGGATGATGCGATTGTCCTCGCTGGTCTCGCCGCAGAGGACACGCAGTTCATTGCCGACCGAGGTAATGCCAAACGGCACGCCGGGAGCTTCAGTGGACCAGCCAAGCTTCCACGTTGCCACATCCATTGCCCCGACTTGTTTGGTGGCCATGGAGCTGATCCAAAGCGCGGTGCCATCCCAAGCGATCCCCTGAGGGCGCTGGAATGGAGATGAGAGGCGACGGACTTCGTGAATGGTTTGCATAGAGTTTGTTCTCCCGGAGGTTGCGCTGAAAAGCTACTCTGTCACTACGTTGATGGAACTCCAAAAGCCAAATTCGTTTTTCCAATCGTTGGCTTTGTTTTCGATGGAGAGATCAATCGTCCGACCGGCGAATTTGGTGAGGTCGATGTTGAGGATGAGCCACTCTTCTTTGACGGTCTCGTAGCTGACGATTTGATCAGCGATCACCTCTTGCCCGGCCAGGACTCGCAATTGCCAGTCGCCGTGGGGGTGGTAGCTAGCGCGGATTTTGAGGTGGGTCTTGCCGCTCTTTGGGACGTTGATTTGGCGAAAGAGAGCGCAGGGGATGTTGCGGTCAAAGGGGTGTGTCTGGACGGCGGTTTCATTGCGAAAGCTGGCAAGCTGGAGGACGCCACCCTCTCCCACGTTGCGGACTTTGAACCCAGGGGCGATCCGTTGGATCAGGGACTGCGCAGCTGCTGGTGCGTCGCCGCCGGGCTTGCTTTTGCTGGCGGCGGGTGGCAGATCGCCACTGACGAGGCGGCGTGCGGTGAATTCCTGGAGGTTGGGGAGCCTGCCATTGACGGCGAGTTGGATGGCCTTCTCTGGGGCGGTGGGCACCATGGGTTCGAGGGCGAACCAGAGCATCCGGGGGATGTTGTTGTCGCCAATGTCTTCGGAGTGCTGTGAGAGCTTTGCGAGGATTGGCCAACGTTGTTCATGCGGGAGCCGTTGCAAAGCGGCGGCGAGATAGAGGCGTACCACGGCTGATGGATCGGTTGCAGCCAGTTCTTCAAAGCGCTGCTGGGCGGCGGTGGAGGGGGCTCCGTCCTCTGCCAGGAACTGGATGCTGAAGGCGCGGATGTATTCGTCGGAGTGATCCAGTAGAGTCAGGAGTCGGCCTTCGGGGAGGGCATCAATGACGTAAAGCGCCCAGAGTGCGCGGAGCCGTTTTGCCGAGGTGGTCGCTGCGGCCAGCATGGCTTCGAGTTCGGTGGCGGTGCTTCTTTTATCGAGCTTCCCAGCGGAGGCTCGCATCTGGAGTTGGAGCCGAGCCTGACGAACATACCAGTCGTTGGCGTGGTCTTGGAGCCCCACGAGTTCCTGATCGGTGAGGGCGGTGATGTCAGGGCGGGCGATGGATTTGGCCGCCTTGGGCAGGATGCGATAGATGCGGCCGCTGTTGGGGAAATTAATGGCGTTGCCGCAGATGTCCGTGTCGTGCCAATCGAGGATGTACACACCGCCTTCGGGGCCGATTTGTACACTGAAGCCAACCCAGGCGAGATCGTTGGTGGTGATGAAATCCTCCCCATGGCTGCCGATGTAGCTGGACCCCTTGGGTGTCATGACATCCGTCAGCACCTGGTGTTGGTGAATGTTGCACATGAAGAGTTGGTCCCGGTATTTCGCCGGGAAGGCATCGGCTAGGTAGAAGCGAGCGCCGCCATGGGCAGAGCGATGCGCGTGATCGCGGATGGTCTTGATGTCGTCGTAGATGTAAGGATTCAGGTGGGGTTTGCTTTGCTTGTCATAGACGCCGCCCTGCACGATGTGGAAGAGATGGGGAATGACGCAGCAGGTGGCGAAGCCCTGTCCGACATCATTAAAATCAAAGCCCCAGGGGTTGGAAAGACCGCGTGCGAAGACCTCGAACTTCTTCTTGGTGGGGTGGTAGCGCCAGATGCCGCCATCAATGAACTGGCGCTCGGCTGCGGGTGCGCCAGGGTGGCCGACGAGGGATTCGGTGAACACTCCGTGGCAGCCGTAGAGCCAGCCGTCTGGGCCCCAGAGGAAACTATTGAGTGTCTCATGCCGATCATTGATGCCCCAGCCGTCGAGCAGGATCTGCGGTGGGCCGTCAGGTTTGTCGTCGCCGTCCGCGTCTGGGATGAAGGTCAAGTTCGGGGGTGAGCCGACGAAGATGCCGCCGAATCCCACTGCGATGCCCGAGCTGAAGGTGAGCTTGTCAGTGAAGAGTTTTTTGGTGTCGAAGACGCCATCGCCGTTTGTGTCCTCAAGGATCTGGACGCGAGTGACCTGGTCCTCTGTATGGGAGCGACGATTGACGTAGTTGTAGTTTTCGACGACCCAAATGCGACCACGATCATCAAAGGTGAAGGCGATTGGCTCGCCGATATCAGGCTCTGCTGCGAAGATGCTGACGGCGAAGTCCGGTGGGATGTCCATTTTGGCGACAGCCTCCGCAGGCCCTAGAAACGGGGCATTGCTGGTCTTTGCCTCGGCCGCAAATGCAGACGGGGCGGTGATCGCAACGAGTGCGATGGTGGTGAGGAAAAAGGGCTTCATCGGGCGGGTTCGACTTGCTCGGTGGTTTGGAGGTATTTGACGAGGTCGATGACCTGGGAATTGCTCAGCGCGGGAAGGAGGCCCTCCGGCATCATGGAGACGGGAGCGACGACGCGGGATGCGATGTCGCTCTTCACGACGGTGGATTTTTGTCCGATCATGTTTAGCACGACACGCTGATCATCTTCTTCGGCGAGTGTCCCTGCGAAGATCTGGCCCCCTTTGGTGGTGATGGTGACCAGCTTGTAGGCGTCGGGAATGTCAGCGCTGGGATCGATCATGTTGAGGAGGATGTAGTTGAGATCTGCGCGATTAGAACCGGTGAGATCGGGGCCGATGGTGCCGCCTTGGCCATAAAGCCTGTGGCAGGCGGCGCAAACCGTTTGGAAGACGACACGACCGTTGGCGGCCTTTGCGGTGGTGAGTCGTTCTGGGGTGAGGAGACTCTGGTATCGCGCGATGAGTTCGGCTTTGTCTTTGGAGAGTGCAGCGAGGTCGCCATACACTCCCGTGAAGGAGTCACCGAGCAGGCTGGCGAGCGCTCGGGCGATGTAGGCCGGGATTTCGGTCTTGGGGACGATGCCGTCTTTCAAGGCCGGGATGAGGGCGGATGCATAGCTTTTGCGGGAGGCGAGCGTCTCCAGGACGGTGCGTTTTGCCTGGGCATCGAATTTTGGGTAGTGCTCCAATAAAAGCGGTGGAACGCTTGGGTCGTCGATTGAACCGTGGGCACGAATGGCATCGAGGCGCAGAGCGGGATCATCCAGCAGGGCGGCGAGTGACTTCATCAGCTGCGGATGCTTTGAGGTCACGAGGGATCGCAAATTCGTCTGACGCTCTTCGACGGGTGTCGTGCGATTCATCACGGTGGCGAGCGCCTCGTTCCGGGCCGATTCATCGCCGAAGATCAGGCTGAGTTGGCGGCCCAACTGTCGGACATTGAGGTCACTACTGCGGCCAAGGATGGCGGCAGTGGCCGACCATGATTTTGGCGGCACCACTCTGCGGCGTCCTTCGAGGCCCTGTAGGGTGCCGCGCAGAAGGGCGGCCTGGACTGTTGGGTGGGTGGTTTGTGCCAGCGCCTGGGAAAGTAAGTCGAGCGAGAGTTGGGAATCAATTTTGCGCACGTTCTGTTCGCGCAGTTTTTGGAAATTGATCTCAATGGTTGGGCCGTCATTCGCGGCGAAAACCCCACTGCTCCAGGGCATAGAAGCGAGGTATAAGGAGATGAAAAGGTGGACCTTGGTCATGGGCGTTAAACGTGCTTCATACAACGGCGGCGCGGGGGCTTTCTATGCGCTGCCTTTACAGAGGCGTTTGGTCAAATGACATGACCAATCAGAACGTGCCCTTGTGGGCGTTGGTATCGATGCACCATGAAAACGTTCTTTTTCTCCTTGCTGTTGTTGTCTTGCTTTTCCGTCGCGTCTGCGAAGGCGGATCCTTTTCTAGAGAAGCAAGACCTCTTCACCGTGGGGGAAGATCCTGCCTATCAGCTCTATCACATCCCGGGCATCGTGGTGACTGCCAAAGGGACGGTGCTGGCCTGGTGTGAGGCCCGCAAGCGTGCCGCAGGGGTGAGTGACTGGGACGACATCCGCATTCTGATGCGTCGCAGCACTGATGAGGGGAAGACTTGGAGCGCGCCGAAGAGCATTGCAATCGTCGATGGACCGAAGGAGAAAAACCCCTTCGCGCTAAAGATGAAGAACGTGGATCCCAACGATGTCACGTACAACAACCCGGTGATGATCGCCGACAAAGATGGCACGGTGCACATGCTGTTTTGTCTCGAATACATGCGGTGTTTTTACCAGCGCAGCGATGACGATGGGCTGACCTTCAGCAAGCCAGTGGAGATCACGGCGACCTTTGACGCCTTCAAGAAAGACTACGACTGGAAGGTGCTCGCCACAGGTCCGGATCACAGCATCCAGCTCAAGAACGGTCGCCTGATCGTGCCGGTTTGGCTTTCGACCGGCACTGGTGGCAATGCGCATCGCCCAAGCGTGACCGCGACGATCTACAGTGATGACCAAGGTGCTACCTGGAAGGCCGGAGACATCGCCGTGCCCTGCACCGATGAATGGATCAATCCCAATGAGACCGTGGCAATCGAGCTCAATGACGGGCGGGTGATGCTCAACGTCCGCAGCGAATCCAAGTCGCATCGGCGTCTCGTTACCGTCAGCCCTGATGGCGCGACGGGCTGGAGCACGCCAAAGTTTGACGAAGCTCTCCTTGAGCCGATCTGCATGGGCGGCATCGTACGCTACAACCACGACGGCCAGAGCTTGATCCTCTTTTCCAATCCGCACAATCTTTCCCGTGCCGTCGGTAAGGAGGAGCCTGGCAAGAATCGCGATCGGAAGAACGTCAGCGTAAAGATCAGTCGCGACGAGGGCCAGACATGGCCGGTGAACAAATCCATCGAGCCCGGTCCAAGCATGTATTCCGACATTGGCGTAACGCAGTCTGGCACGATCCTGTGCTTTTACGGACGCAGTGGCGATGGAAAAGGCGTGGCTGCCTTTGCGGGCGGGCGATTGACGCTGGCGCGCTTCAACCTGGAGTGGCTGACGGCACCTTGATCGGGTTGACGTTGCGCGGGGCAGGCGGCAGAATCGGAGGCATGTTCCGCCGCCTCTTCCTTCTTGGGTTCTGCCTAACCATTCAGTCCGTCGCTACGGCTGCACCAAATTTTGTTTGGATCGTCGCCGATGATATGTCGCCCGACACCGGTGCTTATGGTGCGCCGGGGGTTACGACCCCAAATTTGGACTGGCTGGCTTCGCAAGGTCGGCGCTACAACCGAGCTTATGCCACGGCCCCGGTTTGCAGTGCTTCGAGGTCCGCATTCATCTTGGGCTGTTATCAGACCACCACCGGGCTGCACGCTCATGATGTGGAAAATCCGCAGCCGCTCCAGGCTCCCTACATCCCGCTGCCGACAATGCTTCGTGAGGCGGGTTGGTTTGTGACGAATGCGGTCGCTCCCGGCACGGTGCGCAGCGGTAAATTGATCAAAAAGGGCAAGACGCACTACAACTTTGCGCACAATTCGGCGCTGCTTTTTGATGGCGACGATTGGAGGAAGCGCAAGCCTGGTCAACCCTTCTTCGCGCAGTTCCAGATCGCCGAACCTCATCGCCCGTTTCCGATTCCTGAATCGTATGACGAGGCCAAACTGCGCGATATCAAATTGCCGGAAAACTATCCGGATCATCCCCTGATGCGCCGCGACTGGTATGCGTATCAGCGCAGTGTGGAGATGGTGGACAAGCGGGTGGGTGATATTCTGGATCAACTGCGCGAGGGCGGCGTGCTGGACAACACCATCGTCATATTCTTCGCGGATCATGGTCGCCCGATGCCCTGGGGCAAGCAGTGGCTGAGCGTCGAGGGCCTGCAGGTGCCATTGATCATGCGCGGGCATGGATTGGCCGCAGGCGGTGTGGAGGATCGTTTGGTGAGTCTGATTGACCTGGCTCCATCGCTTCTTGAGCTTGCGGGTCTGCCGATTCCGAATTGGATGGAAGGGAAGTCGATTCTTGGCGCTGATTTTCCCGAGCGTTCGGAGATCTTTGCTGCGCGTGATCGATGTGGCGATGCTCAGGACCGTATCCGTGCTGTGATCGGCGTGAATCACCTGCTGGTGAAGAATTTTGATCCGAGCCTGTCGCGCTTGAATTGGTCAGGCTACAAGGAGGCGAGCTATCCTGGGATGCCGCTGCTGCGATTGATGGGTGCAGCAGGTCAACTCAATGCTTTTCAGGCCCAATGGATCGCACCGACGCGACCTGAGCTTGAGTTTTATGATTTGAAAAAAGATGCCGCAGGATTGCACAACGTCGCTGCCACTAGCCCCGCTGATCCGTTGATGACGGGAATGCTGGACACGATGGACCGGTGGATCAAGACGACCGGAGATCGCGGAGCACTGCCTGATCCGCCGACGGAGCCTACCCTGGAAGATATCCAAAGGGCGAAACGCGGTGACTACCAGCGCACCTGGGAAAAGCGTCTCAAAAAGGGCGAACCGACCGATGCCGAGCGTTTGGCCTGGTGGGAGGAAAGCTATGGCCTGCCGCCCAAGGTCATCGTGCCTTGAGCGATCACCACCCGAGCAATCGGATGACAGCGGTGCGCAGCGCGGTCTCCAGGACCGCTGCCTCTGCATGGGTGATGGGGATGGACACCTTGCGCACTGATTTCTGTGATTCGTCCTGGCGAGACATGGTCATCATGTAGGGCGCGCGCTGGGCGTCGTCGCGGGCTGAGAATTCAAAGGCACTGTTGGCCTTTTCCGCCTGATGAAAGAGCTTCGTCTGGGGCTGGCGACCTTGCAGCGTGGCCAACATGGCCCCGAGGTCTGAGAGTCCCCACTTCATCGTGATCTTCTTTTCCCAATCGAACTGCTTTTCCCCAGATTGAAGGGCAGCATCGACGAAGACAGACGCCTTGGCCTTGTTGATCTCAAACCGGATCACGCCACCCGTTCCGCGACTGTTGGGCTTGTAGATTGCGTAATCGGATGGCTGGTTCGCGGCTTGTTTGGTAGCTGCGGAGCGAGGGGTGGATGGTTTTTCTGGTTGCGAACTCATGGCAAGAGGTTGGTGAAAGCGCTTAGAGTGACGGATTGGTTGCGGATTGGCAAGCACAGAAACGCAAGGCCGCAGAACTTTGGTCAAATGGATTGACCAGCGAAAGGGTCGGCCTCAGGATCGTCTTACCCAACATGACACGATTGATCCTGACCTTCATTGCGGCCGCAGCCACTTCCTTGGTGGCAGTGGATAAAGTGGACGTTTTTCCTGCAGGCCTGAGTGGCGTCGCTTTGTATCGAATCCCTGGCGTCGTTGTTACTGCGAAAGTGACCGTCCTGGCTTATTGCGAGGCTCGGAAGAATAGCGGCGCGGATTGGGGCGAGATCGAGATTCATCTGCGCAGGTCGCTGGACGGCGGTCGCACCTGGGAGGCACCGCAGCACATCGCGCACCGCGCGGCGCGGTTGGAGGGGAACCCTCGCAAGAAAGACGAAACGGGTGCGCACGAACAGACGGTCAACAATCCGGTGGCGATTGTGGATCGCGACACTGGGGCCATCGAGTTTTTGTATTGCATCAACTACGCGCGCTGCTTTTCCATGCGCAGCACCGATGACGGCGTGACCTGGAGTGATCCGGTGGACATCACCGCCTCCTTTGAACCCCTGCGGGCCAAGTATCCGTGGAAGGTCATCGCAACGGGTCCTGGCCACGGCATTCAGATGAAAAACGGACGTCTGGTGGTGCCTATCTGGCTGGCCTATGGCAAGGAAGGTGATCATTCGCCGTCAGCTAGCGCGACCCTCTTCAGCGATGATCATGGCAAGAATTGGCAGGCCGGTGAGATTGCCGTGCCAAACGAAGGTGAGTACGTGAACCCCAATGAGACCATGATCGCGACCTTGGCCGATGAACGGGTAATGTTGCTGACCCGAAGTGTATCGAAGCCGAATCGCAAAATCATCACCACCAGCGCTGATGGTGCCACCGGATGGGCCGTGCCAGCTTTTCATCCCGATCTGTGGGAGCCCGTGTGCATGGGCAGCATCACCTCGCATCCGAATGCGGCAGGGACGCTGCTGTTTTCCTGTCCTCGGCGTGTCTCGGACAAACCTGCGGGTCGTGGCAAGCGCGAGATGCTATCGATCATGCTGAGCCGCGACGACGGCAAAACTTGGCCGGTGGTGAAGCTCTTGGAGGATGGGCCCAGCGCTTATTCTGATCTGACGGTCCTGCCGGATGGCACCGTGCTCTGCTTGTATGAGGGAAATAAGACGATCAAGGCTGCACGCTTTGGTCTCGACTGGCTGACCCAACCATGAAGACACTCCTCTTTTTTCTAACCGCGCTGAACATGCTCGCTGCTGAACAGCCATGGACCCAATTGCCTCCGATCCCAGATGCTGAAGGTTTTGCAGCGCCGTTTGCAGGCGTTAGCGGCGGTGCTTTGATTGTGGCGGGTGGTGCGAACATTCCGAAGGACAAATGGGCAGACGTTTTCACCAAGGTTTGGTATGACACGCTCTATGTGCTCGACAAACCCGATGGCCAGTGGAAGGCGGGCGGCAAGCTGCCTCGTGCTCTAGGCTATGGGATTTCGGTCACCGCAGAGGACAGCGTTTTGTGTTTCGGTGGCAGCGATTCAGCGGGGCATTATGCGGAGAGCTTTCGGCTGAGCTTGGTCGATGGTCGGGTGAAAGTGGCACCGCTCCCTGCTTTGCCCAAGCCCTGCGCAAACGCTTGTGGCGCGCTGGTGGGACGAACGGTTTACATTGCGGGAGGGCTTGAGTCTCCGGCATCCACAGAGGCCTTGCACACTTTCTGGGCATTGGATCTGGATGCCAAAGATCCAGCTTGGCAGGAAATGAAACCTTGGCCGGGACCGGAGCGCATGCTGGCAGTGGTGGGTGCGATCGATGGAGCATTCGTGCTGTGCAGTGGTGTCAGTCTCGCGGCTGGGTCGGATGGCAAAGCGGTGCGGACTTATCTGCGGGACGCGTACCGGTTTGATCCAGGCAAAGGCTGGAAGCGCCTGGCAGATCTGCCTCGCGCCGCAGTGGCAGCGCCGTCGCCAGCGGCGGTGGTCGATGGCAGGTTGATGATCGTGACGGGCGATGACGGTGCCAATGTGACGTTTGAGCCAGTGAAAGAGCATCCGGGTTTTCCGAAGGACGCGCTCTTGTATGATGCCACTGCGGATGCCTGGAGCACCCAGAGCGGCGTACCCTTTTCCCGCGCTACCGCCACCACAACGGTCTGGCAATCGCGCTACATTGTCCCGAATGGCGAGGCTCGGCCACGTGTCCGTTCGCCCGAAGTCTGGACGTTACCCCTTTCTCAATAAACTCCCATGTCTGCCAAAACTCGACTCACTGGCCTCGTCGCCGCTACCCACACTCCGTTTCATGCTGATGGTTCCCTGAACCTTTCGGTCGTGGAAAAACAAGCCTCCCAACTGCTGATCGATGGTGTCTCGTACGCCTTCATCGGCGGCACCACGGGCGAAAGCAGTTCGTTGACTTTGGTGGAGCGACGTCTGCTCTGTGCGCAGTGGATGGAGGTGGTGAAGGGATCCGCCTTGAAGGTGATCGTGCATGTCGGCGCGAACTGTCTGGCGGATGCGGCTGCGCTGGCCTTGCAGGCGGAAGAGTTGGGGGCGGCAGCAATCAGCGCGCTTTCGCCCAGCTACTTCAAGCCGCGCAATGCGGCAGCGCTGGTGGAAAGCATGGCCGAGATCGCCTCCGCTGCGCCTGACCTGCCATTTTACTATTACGAGATTCCGACGATGACGGGAGTCTCTGTGTCGCCGTCTGAGTTTCTGGCTCAGGCCGCGTCACGCATTCCGAACCTGGCAGGCATCAAGTTTACCAGCAGCAACTTGATGGAGTATCAACTGTGCATGGCGATGAATGAGGGGGGCTTTGACATCCCGTTTGGCTTTGATGAGATGCTGCTAGCAGCGCTGGCTTTTGGTGCCAAAGGGGCGGTCGGCAGCACCTACAATTTTGCAGCACCGATCTATTTGCGCGTCATCGACGCGTTTGAGCGTGGCGATTTCGCGGCGGCACGTCGTGAGCAACTGCGCACGGTGAGATTCATCCAGCGTCTGGCATCCGTAGGTTACATGGGGGCGGCCAAGGCCGTAATGGCGATGCGAGGTGTCGAGGTTGGGTCTCCGCGATTGCCCAACTCGGCGTTGGCCGCAGCGGAGATCGACAGCCTGCGCAATGACCTTGAGAGCATGGGATTTTTTGACTGGATCAAACCGGACGCAGCCGCATGATTCTGCAATTCGGAGCCGGCAATTTTTTGCGTGCGTTTGCAGATCTGTTTATCGATCAAGCCAATCGCGATTCGACCACGGCCATCGGCTCGGTGGTGGTGGTGCAGTCCACTGGCAGGGAACGTGTGGATGCGCTGAACACGGCAGGTTGTCGTTATCACGTGGCTATCCAAGGCATGCTGAACGGAGCGGTTGTGGATGAGACGGAACAGGTCAACTGCATCGAATCGGCGCTTCATGCGGGCACGCAGTGGGATCGCGTCCTGGAGGTAGGAGCGGATCCGCGTCTCTCGATGATCCTTTCCAACACGACCGAAGCCGGACTGGCGCTGGATGAAGAAGATCGTGTCGCAGGTGGTGTGCCGCGTTCCTTTCCTGCCAAACTTTTGGCGGTCCTGATGCATCGACATCGTGCTGGTTTGCCTGGTCCGTGGGTGGTTCCCTGTGAGTTGGTGGAGGCAAATGGGATGCGTTTGCGGGATCTGGTGCTCGATCAAGCGGCGCTATGGGGTGTCGATGCAGAGACAGTTCAATGGCTGCGGGAGGAGTGCCGCTGGGTGAACACGCTGGTGGATCGAATCGTGCCAGGGGCACCCAGGGTTCATCCGCTCTTGGGTGTCGATCCGCTGCTCATCGCGGCGGAACCCTTCGCCTTCTGGGCGGTGGAGACTGAGGGCGATTTTCCCCTGAAACATCCTGCGATTGTTACGGCCCGCGACATCACTCCCTACACGCTACGCAAAGTGCGCATTCTCAACGGAGCCCATAGCGCACTTGTCAGCAAAGGGGCTGCTCTTGGTATCGCGACCGTGCGTGAGTGCGTGGAGCATCCAGAGGTCGGGCCTTGGCTGCAACGACTGCTCTTTGACGAGATCGTACCAGTGCTTGAAGGGCGCTGCGACGATCCGCAGGGCTTTGCCACGGCCGTACTGGATCGATTTCGCAACCCCTTCATTGATCATCGATTGGCCTCCATCGCGCTGCATCACGAAGCCAAGGTTGCAGTGCGCTTGCGGCCCACCGTGGATGAATACCGCGAACGATTTGGCAAGTTGCCGGAGTTGCTGGGTGAATTGTGATCTTGAGTAATTATGATCGGGGTGCATAATGTTGTGGGAACATAATGTTTGCAAATGGCGGACGGATCCGTTAGGATGGGGCATGAGTTTGACCTTTGTGAATCGCATCCGCGAGATTGCGGAGTTGGATGCCGCTGCGCGCAAGGGAGGGCTATTGGTGATTTTTGGTCGACGGCGGGTGGGGAAATCCCGACTGCTGCGCCATTGGCTCCAGGGGCGTGAAGGTATGTACAGCCAAGCAGTCGAAGGGCCGACTGATATGCAGATTCAGCAGATCATGGCGGACATCGGTCCCCACTTGGATACGCAGCTCGTTCCAAAATCATGGCGGGAGTTTTTTGAGATCCTGTCCCTCCAGAAGAGGCGATGGATCCTCTGTTTGGATGAACTGCCGTACCTGATCGCCGTTGACCCGACGCTGCCGAGCCAGCTCCAGAAATGGGTGGATCATTCGATCCCGAAAGGCTGCCTGATCATTTTGGCTGGGTCAAGCACGGCGATGATGAACGATCTGTTTCTGAATCGGGCGGCACCACTCTACGGGCGTGCACAAAAGCTGATCAATGTGCGCCCAATGGATTACACGGCGTTTTGTAGTGCTTGTCGGCAGAAGGTTGCGGACGAAGCATCGTTCGAGAAGTTCTCCCTGGTGGGTGGCATCCCCAAGTATTGGGAGTTCGTTGAAAGTGATCAGGATGGGAATCAATTGGCCGAGGCTCTTTACTTTGATTTTGCGCCGTATATGGAGCAGGAGCCGCAGCGGATTCTGCGGGATGAAGGTGTCAATGGTGCCAATGCGTTGTCAGTGTTGGAGGCCATCGGGCGGGGGGCGGAGCGTCCATCCGAGATCGCGCAGAAGCTTGGGACTGCGCAGACGAATCTGTCGCGTCTTTTCCAGCAGTTGCTGGATGCATCGGTGCTCATTCGGGAAATGCCGTTTGGTGAGAGTGTGCGCACGACCAAAAAGATCCTGTACCGCATTCAGGATCCGACCTTGCGTTTTTGGTTTCGGGTGTATTCGCCGCACCGAAGCCGTTGGATGAACTACACACCGGAGGAGCGTGCGAGTTTGATTCACGATCATGCAGCAAGTGTCTTCGAGGATTTTTGCCGTTCCCGCTATCCGGGGGCTAGTCGGTACTGGGAGGGTGATCTTGAGATCGATCTCGTCGCGGAAGATCCAGCAGATGCGAAGACTCTCGTAGTGGGCGAGGTGAAGTGGCGGAAGCTCACGGCTCTTCAGCGCCGGCAGATCTTGTCGCAACTCCAACAAAAGTGGGAACGCAGCGCCTTATCAAACCGCTATCCAAAAGTGCGGTTTGAGGTCTTTGACGCCACCGCCCTAAAGGGGTGAGTGGAGGGTGATCTGCGTTGTATGCTTGCCATGGGCTCGGCCTTTCGTGTAAAAGAGACGTATGAAATTCGCTTTTGGGGTGGTTTGGCTTTTCATCGTCCTGGGTGTCGCCGGTCAACAGGGTGAACCCGTTGAGCGACCCCCTGATAAGGCATTGCGCTATCTGGAGCTGCTGAGAAGAAGACCGCAGTCGGACGGGGGTATGGATCGACTCATTGCCTCCTGGTTGGAGGCGGGATCGATGGATGGGCTCAGAGCGTTTCTCAAAGCCCAGACTGAACGTGGTAACGGAACGGCGGCGGATCATTATTTGCTGGCGTTGTTTCTGGTGCGTCAGGGCGATGATGCTGCCGCACTCGAGGCGCTGCAACGTGCGAGGGATCTTTCGCCCAAAGATCCTGGCCCGATGCTTGAACGTGCGCGTATTGAGGCGAGGGCGCTGAAGTTCGAGGATGCCCTGCACTCTTTGGAGGCATTTGCGGTTCTGGCTGTAGATGAGTCTCTTGACGAGTCGATGCGATTCGAAGCCGATAAGCTGCGCATCCGTCTGCAAGTGCGCACTAACCGCAGCGCGATGGCTGTGGAGACTCTGAAGGAATACGTTGCGGATGGTGACGAGGAAATGGCGGAAGAGTTGATCTCTCTGCTTGCGGAAGAAAACCTTTTTGAAGAAGCGGAAAAGGCACTGAGGGGTTTGATTGGTCGCAGCAAAGACGCCTACGATAAGATGGCTCGGATGCTGGAATTGGGTGATCTACATTCCCGCCAGGGGCAGCGGGACGCAGCGGTGGAGGTTTATACGAGTGCGCTGGAAATGTCTGGCCAAGACACATGGGCGGAGGCGGAGGCACTGGACCGGATCGAACAGGCCTATCGGCGCGAGGATGATCTGCGGGGTCTGAACGACAAGCTGACGAAGCTGGCTGAGAGTCAGCCCCAGCGGTTGCTGGTATCTCGAAAGCGGGCGAGGGTCCTCCTGGAGTTGGGGGATGGTGATGCTGCGGTGAAGGTACATCTGGCCGTGCTGGCGCGCGCTCCTGGTCGGAACGATCTCCGAATCGAGTTGGCTGATCTTCAGCAATCCTTAGGTCGTGTAGAAGAAGCGATCGAGCAGGTGAAATCGGTACTGGCAACGGATGGCACAGACGGTGAACTGCGGGTGAAATTGGCAGCATTGCATCATGCTGCCAATCAGGATGAACTGGCACAGAAGGAGATAGCGCGCTTCTTGGCTGACCCTGCGGTGGGGGAGGTGGATTACCTGCGTGGGGCGCGTCTTTTGGAGAGTTGGTCCTTGCTAAAAGGCGCGCGCGAACTGTTGGATAAGATGATTCAGACTTGGCCATCGAGTTTTGCGAGTCGTGATGCACTGGCGCAGTTCCTCTATCGCAATGATGATCGTGAGGGCGCAGTGGCGATGTGGCGCAGCATTGCTTTGGAGGGGACGCTGGAGGATGCAACGCAGGTGGCGCGTGCGCTGATGTCCCATCAGGACAATAACGTGGCGCTGGAGTTGCTGGAAAAGAGGCTGCCTGAGGCGGTGGATCAACCGCGCTTTCTGACCTTGTACGTCGAGGTTGCCAGCGTGGTGGGCGACTACGTCAATGCGCTGCCGAAGGCGCTACGCATCGTGGAACTGGCGCGAGGGGTGGATGAGATCTCCAGCACCGTGTCGCGCGCTTTGGTGGTTATTGATGGGGCAAAGCAGATTGCGGAGGTGTCGCGAAAACTTGCTGCAAAATCATCGCTCACGATCAATGAGCGCTGTCTGCTGTCTGCCCTGCGCGAGTCCGCGCGCGATCCGAGTGGCGCGGAGCAGGCACTGGATGTGGGGGAGGGGAAGGATGCGCTCATAGCACGGCAAATGCTGGTGAGACTGTGGCAAAAGCGCGGTCATTGGACCCACGCGGGCGAGGCTCTGGAAAAGGTGATAGCGCTTCCAGAAGGCCGGACGACGTCCAATTTGCAGCGTTTGGTGGAACTGCGCCAACGGGCTGGGCGGGATGATCTGGCACTGCCCTGGGTGGCGGAGTGGAAGAAGATCTCCCCAGGGGCGGTGAGTCCCTGGCTGGTCGAGGCGCAAATTTTGAGCAGAATGGGGCGCTCTACTGATGGTCTTGGTGTGCTTCGTCAGGCGTTGCTGAAATTTGATGATAGCCCGGAGCTGGCGGGTGCATATGCAGACATGCTCATTGCTAATGGTCGGCCCGCAGATGCGGCTGCGATTTACCAACGCTGGTATGAGAAAAGCGAGGACTTGGACGCGAAGTTACGATGGGTGGCTGGCTGGGGGCGGGCGGCAGAGGCAGCGGGGCAATTGCCGGCTCTGAAAGCTCAGTTGGTGGAGCGCTCGCAAAAGAACGCTGGCTCACCGCTCCCGCTTTTGGCTTTAGGGGAGGTGCAGCGCATTTTTGGGGACTACGATGGGTATCGTGAATCCCTGGCGAGCGCAGCTCGGCTGAGACCGAAGGATCTGACGCTGCTTTTGCGCATTGCCAAGCTGGATGAAGATGCTGGGCGCTGGCGGCAGGCGCTGGTCACGCTGGAGTTGGCGCGTCAGTTGGAAACGAAGGGCACGATCGTTCGCGAGCGCATCGCTGGCATCCAACTCCGGTATGGGGACCAGGATGCGGGCTGGCGCGGGCTCTTGGAGTTGGTTGATGAGGGCAGCATGGACGCCCGGGCTGTGGAGGGGCTGGCTGATTCGATGTGTGGACAGGGGGAGTGGGAACGCGCTGCGGAGTTTCTGGAGCCGAGGCTGGATAGACATCCCCTGGATTATCGACTGCACTACCTGTTTGGCGTCATCCTGGAGGAGTGCGGTCGTGACCGCGAGGCGATCCAGCAGTTCTTGCGTGCTGGAGAGATGCAGGGTGAGTTGCCAGGGGCGACGCCGCAGAGGAGCTTCCCTGTCGATCCGCTTTGGATCGCGGAACAGGCGCGTGTCGCTCCGGTTGGCACATTGGATATCTGTAGGCTGCTCATGCAACAGCGGGAGGCGTTTGTATATCGAACCAAGAGCGGGGGTGCCGCCAGCAACGCCTTTTCATCAAGGGGAGCGTCGTCCTACATCGATCTGCCGAGGGTTGCGACGTTGGTGCCAACGTGGAGTCTCTTGCACGTGATTGCAATGGCACAGAGTGGCGATGCTAGTCTGCGAGGTTTCGCGCGGCAGCAGTTGTTACAGCAGGGGCTGATGATGGTGGACGTCTTGCTTGACCTGCCGATCAATGTCAGTGGTGTGTACAACGGGCCACCATCGATCTCGGTAGCAATTTTGGAGAAGCATCCTGATGAGCTGCCCCTGTGGGCGGCGTGGCTTTTGAATGCTTCCTTCAGGTTCAGTGAGGGCTTACGCAGTGAAGAGCCAAGGGCGGTTATGGCGGCATGTGAAATGGCGTTCGGGCTGTTTCACGAAAAGTATCCTTCCTTGGCGATTGTCGCTGCGACCATCGCCAGGCGCGAAATGCCGAACGCGGTGGAAGGTCTGTTTGATCGTGCCCTAGAGTTGCTATCACAGGTGGATGCGGATGATCCTTCCGTTGCGTCGGCGCTGGCGGATGCATATTTTGGAAAGCGGGCAGATGGTGGTAGGGCGAAAGTGCCAGTGAAGCACTTTACCCCCGATCAGGTCGCGCGAGTCGCCGAATGGCTGCGGCAGCCAGGGACGGCGAAAGGCTTGCCGCTCTTGGCTCAGATGTTTTCTGGCAGCACACGTGCGGATTTCCTGATTCAGCTTCATCGATGGGCGGACTTTGTCGCGCTCGCAAATGCGGAGGTGAATTTTTACCGACAGCGATCAATCGATGAGCGTGAAGACACTCTTGGCACCGTTAGTCTAACTTCGCGGACGTTCTCCGATTCGTTGCCACTACCCGCCAGGGAGGCTAATCTGCCTATTCTATGGCTGTCGATGTGCAAACCTCCCTATGGTTTGGCCAAGGTGTTCGGGACGCTGGGGGACGAGGGCAGGGCAGAAGCACGAACGGCAGGGGGCGCTGTGGAGGATCCTCTGCTGCGGCGTCTGGTGTTGTGCGCTGCGGGGGATTCGGGGCCGCTGAAAAACTGGGTCGAGATGGTTCTGGCGGATGATCAGGCGGGTAGTGATGACTTGATGGTCGCTACCTGGTGCGCTGCTGAGATCTTGTTGGAAAAACCACTGTCGCTGCGTGGTCTGGTCCGTTTGGTCCAGTCGGGATTAGTGGCAGACAGCAAGCTCAACATCGAACCCTTTCTGGTGATGACGGCGGGTGATATCGGCATGAATGGGATGAGTGCGGATGACCTGAGGGAAGCACGGGCCGCGCTTCTGCGGCTGCGCGTGAGGCCAGGACTGTCGGCGGAACAATGGGCTCAGTTGGCGAATAGTAGCGAGGGGCTCGGGATGAAGGAAGCGGCAGAGGAGTTGCAAAAACTTGCTACCGCAGTGGCTCCCAAACCTGCTTTGGGCATTGTGACCCGCAGTCGCATTGTCTCCACACCCAGCGTCCCGGCCCCTTTACTAGAGAGGTTGGTGGCCTCCGATCAAAAGGAGGCTGCGCTACGTGAGGCGCTGCACCAAATGCGGGCGTGCAGTCGTGAGCTCGCGGCGGGCGACGGGTCTTCTGCGATGAATGGGGCGAAGAAGGTGCTTGAGGTTTTGAGGGCAAAGGACGGGTGGCTGGACGATCTTTTGGTTCTTGCGAAGCCCAGCGATCAGATTGGCCGCAGGCAGGGGCTGGAATATGCGGGCCTACTGGAACTTTGTGGACGGGAAGAGGCTGCGCAGGAGGCCTACTCTAAATTGGCGCAACGCTTTCCCCGTGACCCACAGCCCATGGTGCGATTGGTGGTTCTGTTGTCCGCTAGAGATCCTGGCAAGGCTGCGGAGGCGTGGGCCAGGGCAGTGCTGCCGATTCAGGAGTCCATCGCCCGTGCGCTGGCAGGCCGGAGGTATTCATTCGGCGATGCTGGCTTTAGCCACAGGCTGAGTGTGGGGCGCACAGTGACTCAATTTCTTCGGGCGGTGCGTTCGGATGCGGAGTTCAGTGCCTCCCCGGTGGCACCTGCCTGGCTTCTGGATTGTTTGGACAATCTGACTGAGTCTCAGTACCTGAGCGGAGGTGTTTCTGTCCCTGCCTTGCTCAATTCAGATCAGCAGGCCACCGATACCTCCAGCAAGGTAAAGATGGCCATCCAGGACCGGCGGGTGGTTTTTGATGCGTTGAAGGAAGAGATGTTAAGGTTCCCTGCGTTGGCTGTGTCGGCGTTTGGTTATATGGCGGCGCTGGCCAGGCAGGAGTCTGGCCCGCCCTGGAACGATGTGGCTAAGAAGGCGGAAGCAGTGCTGAGGTTGCTGGCTCCCCACGGGGGATCTCCTCGGGTGCTGCCGCTCCGAGGACAGAGTTTTGGATTTGATACCAGCATATGGAAGGCGACTCCTTGGGAGTTTCTGCTCCTGCGTGCCAGTGTGATGGGTAAGTCACCCTTGATCGACGATTCGCTCCGTGGGCTCTTCCCTGATAGCGATGGAAGAGGCCGCTCGGTATAGAAATATGTCGAGATGTGGACCTGCAAAGAAGCCGACTTCCCCGCCGCAGCGCTGGCTTGGACGGAGTCCGGAGGATGGGGTAGTGGTGCCGAGGAGTGGTTGCATGACGAAGGCTTCATCGTGAACATCGTTCGCGTCTGGAGGCAGCGCGCAATGGCGGTTTCGCTGAACGATGTGCTGCTGAGCGCGCTTGACCCTGCGCTGGGAAATCCAATCCCGGCGAACCTTCGCAACTTCGCGGTTTACCTCAGTGCACTGGTTGCGGATGGAAAGTCCCAGGGTGCGGACGAATTTTTCGACATGCTTGTCACCGGAAGTTTGGGGGAAAAGACCGCTCGAAAAAGTGCTCTCGTGGCTGTAGCTCGGCAGCAATTTGCTCCGAGTGGGAACTCCTCTTCCTCTGGCTCTTCACCAGAATGGCAGCTTCTGAGGTTTATTGAATCGCTGTGCCGTGATCCTGCTCTGCTGCCGGCCGCGTTGCGCTTTCTCAAGCGCGAAGGCTTGGGTGATCTAGAGGGGGTGGGCAATTGGGTGGCCGTACGTGCCCACAACTTGGTCGATGGACGCTACCCTGAAACTGCTGCGGCGATGGTTGATTTTTTGGGGCCTGTGGAGAAGCCAGGATCGGAGGACCTGATGGGAGGCTCCGCTACGGCGAGTCGGGTGTGGAAGTCCATCACAGGGATTCAATCACAAAAGAAGGATGCTTCAGACTTTATCGAGGTGTTCAAAAAGCGTCCGCAATCGGCCAGTCGTGATTTGGCGCTCGCGCTGCTGGATGCTGATCCAGGCAGTGCTATTCCCACTTTTGTGCACCGCTACGCCGAAGTTATCCCGGCCATGTCAGAGGTTCAGCGTCATGGTCTGAAGCAGATCCTCGCGGACCGCTGGGAAAAAATGCAGAGCCCTGGTTCTTTATCGTTTCAAGTGAGAGAAGAGCTTGCCCCCTTGCTGGGGGATGCTGCTGAGGAGACAAAGCGTCGAATAGAGGTGCTGGACCATGGCGGAAATTTGGATGAATTGAAGCTCGAAGATGGGGAGGTGATTTCCTGGGGAAGGGAGATGCTGGCACCGCTGGTGACGAAGGATCCAGGGCGTGCAGCGGTTCTTTTTGATCGCCTCTCTAAGCTTATTGAGCTGAAGTTGGCTGCGGGTCGGTGGAGTGGGGGTAACAATCGCAATGGTTGGTCGCCGCGCAGTGAGTTACTGAAATCAGTGGCGGAACTCGCTCCTAGTATTGAGATGACCGGATGGTCACTGAACCTCATGAACCAGGACACTGGCGGGCAGTTGAGCCATTACGGTTATGCGCAACAGTATGGCTGGGGGCAATCGATGTATTTCAGTTGGCACCTCCACGGTGGTCCGTGGCACCACGAAGTGGCACTGGCCAAGATGCTGGGGGCGCTCCATGCGGCCATCGGTGAGGCGCGTCCAGAGTTGCTCTGGATCGGAATGGTGGACTTTGCCCGTCGCCTCCCGACAAGGTTGAAGAAGCCGACCATCAAGTGGGCGGAGGATGTGCCTGCAAGCGATCCGAGAGCCGGCCTGGCCGGGCTGTTGGCGCTGGCCGCGCGCTTAGACTTGCATGCCTTTGTTTACGACGAGGGCGGAGTGGAGCGGGGACTGCCGCCGTTGCTGGGGATGCGCACAGAGGACTGGCAGCGCTGCGCTCGATGGCTGGATGATGAGAGGCTGAACCCCCGGGTGCGATTGGCTCTCGGCCATCTGATGATGCACCTCGGTCGGGGTAAAACTGGGCCGGAGATTGTCTTCAAGGGCACGGCACTAGCTTGCACAGCAATGGAGCAGGGATGGGCCTTCAGCAGCTACTGCTTTGGAGACATCGTTGCTGCCTTCAATGACTTGCCGCGCGATGAGGTATGGAAGAAACGAGCGGGCGAAATCTGGGCCGCGTGGCAGGCACGGCGGGCGATCCCAGGGGGATTTTCCTCTGAGCCGCGAGCTGTCTATCGAATGCATGAACTGGCGTTGCTGGTAGGGGAGAATGGCTGGCATTCGAAGATGATGACGGACTATGCCACTACACTGAAGGACTCCCACATTACGGTGGCTGGGTTTCTGCGCGCCGGCACCTTTGAGGGGATGCGGTCGTTTCTCACCTCACAAGGGCTCCAGATCACTCGGTTCCGTCCGGGCTATGGCGGACGCGATTTTGAGACCGTTGACTATGTTCGGCAGGAGACGCTCTTCGATGTCGGGCTCACAGCTCCACGCGATGTCTTTTTGCCACAGATCGGAACGGATATGACCCTGTACCTTGGCGAATTGATGACCGCGTTTCTTTACGATTTGCCATCGCACGAGCGGTGGACTAGTTCGCCATCTCTTCCGCCTAGCAAGGTGGAGCGGATGACGGAAGCTGCCCGGCGGTTTACGCGCATTGGCTTTGGGGGCGAGGATGGCCTCAGGGGGCGAGCCTTGGCCTTTCTGACGAGCACGAGGGAAAGTCGGCTCATGGTGAAGGATGCTCTTGGGAAGGAGGCAGTAAAGCCAAACGCGCTGCTCCTTGATCGGCCAAAGGGTGATAGCGAGATCGCCTGGCGACTGCGGACACGACTGGGCCATGCGATGAATCGTGCGGAAGCGGGTGATCCAGAGACATTCCGGGCGCTGTTGCAACTCATTGATGGGGGGGATTTTTCAAACCGCGCAGATCGGGATTGGGCGTTTCGCCATGTCATTTTTTGTTACTTTACGGCGGCCCGTGAACACTGGCGCGCGGAACCCAAGGGGGACTTTTCGGCATGGCTGCAGTCAGCAGACGAGGTGCTGAACTGGACGCAGGAGTCGAGCAAGAGATTGCCGCCAGATGTCATCGTGGAAGCGGCGAGCGTAAAGACGGCGCTCATGCTTTTCGCCGGCAAGAAGTCGGAGCTCTCCTCATGGCGTGCAACCTTGAGCGAGCAACTGACAAAGGACCTCGGCTATCACTTTACGCCCGGCAACACGGTGTTTGCCTGCCTCCGCGCCCTCGCTGGGCCAGGTGGAAGGTCTGAGGAAGACCGATTGGCGTTGATCCGGGATGTGCTGACCGATCCTTGGGTTAGCGGCTTCATTGATAGTCGCTATCACCTGCCGAGGCTGGCCACTCAATGGGGCGTCTTGACGCGCGCTGAGTTGGCGCGGATGGGCATGGGGTTGGCGACGGCGGCACCGCGGGATGGGAGATCGTTTGCAGAAATGGCAGAGTTCTTCGAGGAAGAAGGTGATGCGAAGGCTTGCATCGCAGCGCTGGATGCAGCGATGAAGGTCAGCACCGATGAAGGGTTCAAGAACACATGCAGCGGTTCGAAACGGCGGGTGATTCAGCAATCCGGTCGGCAATGACGAATGCGGTATCGTTGTAAGCTGGGCAGCCCTTTCAGCGTTACTCCTCCATGCCACCACCGCCACGGTGAATCTGGGCTAAGAGCATTCTATGCCAAAGCGAAACACACTCACGATCACCGCACTGCTTCTGTTTGTTGCCACATTCCACGCCGTCGCGCAGTCCGTGGCGCCTCCGCAGCGTAGTCTGGTCACGGATGAGCCTCGCGCGCCCAAGGGGAAGCCCGCCGGTGCCGCCGACTATGTGCCAAAGGCTGCGGAGTCGGATGGCCAGCATCTGGCGTTAACGATGCAGAAGCTGGGAAATGGGATCGATCCGCCGCGACCTTTTTTGATCTGGGCGCTTGGATCGAGTTACACGAACATGCTGGGCAGTGGCGAGTTTTGGCAGCAGGAGATCCCAAAGCGCTTCCCGAAGGCTCCGCCGATTGAGTATCGCAAGATGGTGGGGAACTCCTGCCCCTGGCAGTACCTGCGTGGCTGGGCGCGGCATCTGGTGGAGCCCGACCAGCCGGATCTGGTGATCACTTACACCATCGGGAATCCAGAGGACCTGGAGAAGCTGATCATCGAAATTCGCCGCCACACCACTGCGGATATCATTGTGCCGAGCATTCATTGGCGGGAGAGGGATCAAGAACTGTGGGGCAAGTCGGAAAATGCGGCCGATCAGGATGTGGCCAAGGTGCGCGAGGTCTGCAAAAAGTATGATGTCGAGTTCGTCGAAAGTCGCCGCGACTGGGAAGCCTATCTGAAGGCCAACAACCTGCCCATTCCTGCCCTGCTCAAGGACGCCGTGCACCAGAGCGACTACGGCGCACAGATGATCAACGGCAATATCCTGGCTCACCTGCGGCATCCTGCGAAGTTTAGCTATGACCCGTCCTCACGGGAAAAACGCATGCAGCCAGCGAGGGCTGCGGATGGTTCCATCAGTGCCACATTCACCGGCAATCGCATTGACTTGATCGGGAAAAAGTCACCGACAGGCGGCACCTACAAAGTGATGATCGATGGCAAGCCGGCCGTGCAGTCGCAGGCCTGGCTGATGAGCTACATCCAGCCGGATGCAAAGAACGCCAAGGAAGGGAAGGGTGCCAATGGGCGCGATCAATCTCCGCACGGGGTGACTCTGGGGGCCGGGATCATTCCACAAGAGTGGACACTGGTCATGACGAGCGATAGCGGCGATTTCGAACTGAGCGGCACCATCACTGGACCCGATGGCAAAGGCAATGCCTTCAAGCCCTTCACTAGCACGTCCGGGCAGATCATCATTGATCCCGATGTGTGGCGTCGCGCGGAGCGCAATCGCACGGGAGATCGCTTCACCTTCAGCGTGCGTCGCGCTGCGGTTCCTGAGGTCAGCTTCCAGGGCGCTGCGGGCGAACGTTTCGTCGTGCGCCTTGTGCAGATGCTGCCCAACCAAGAACACACCATTCAATTGATCCCCGCCACGCCTGGCGATGCCGATATCGAGGCCTTTGAAATCTTCACCCCACCCATGACCCAACCATGAATCGTCGCCATTTTATCCAAAAGTCTTCTGCGGCCACTGCAAGCGTTCTTGGCTTCCCCGCCATTCTTCGCAGCGCTTCGCCGAACTCCATGTTGCAGGTCGCTAGCATTGGTGTTGGCGGCATGGGAGGGAATACCCTGCGCAGCATTGCGACCCACCCAAAGGTGAAGATTGTGGCCATCTGTGATGTAGATACGAAGCCTCTGAATAAAGCCGCAGAGGCCCATCCGGATGCGACGAAACACAAAGACTGGCGCGAACTGTTGGCCGATCATGCGGACAAGTTTGACGCTGTCAGCGTCGGTACACCAGATCACATGCACGCGCCGATTGGTGTCACTGCATTGCGGGCCAAGAAGCATCTTTACTTGCAGAAACCCATGGCACCGACTTTGCATGAGTGTCGGGTGATCCAACAGGAAGCGCTGAAGGCGGGAGTCGTTACGCAGCTTGGCAATCAGGGGCGCTCAAGCATTGAAAGTCGGATGACGGAGCAACTCCTCCGTGGCGGTGCGATTGGTAAAATCAAAGAGGTCATCCTCTGGGAAAATAAGCCGCTGAACTGGTGGCCAAAGAATACCGAGCTGCGTCCGCAAGGGGATGCGATTCCTGATGGCTTCGATTGGGACAACTGGGTAGGGGTGCGCATGGAGCGCCCTTATCTTGCCCAGTCTTATCATCCGCAAACTTGGCGCGCCTGGTTTGACTTTGGTGTGGGGGAGATGGGTGACATGGGCTGCCACCATTTTGATACCTCATTCGGGGCGCTTAAACTGACTGCACCGCTCAAGGTGCGCCAAATCGGCCCGAGCAGCAGTGGTCCGTTTTGGGGGAAGACCCGTAAGGTGGAACTGATCTTCCCTGGCACGGAATACACGGCAGGTGATACGATCAAGCTCACTTGGCACGATGGCGATACACGTCCGGACGCCTCCCTGATCTCCCTGCCGAAGGGTGTGGACAAGCTGCCTGAGTCCGGAACTTTCTGGATCGGCGAGACTGGCACCATCTTCAAAAACTATCGCGGTGGCAGACCCTTTGTGTTGCCTGAGGAGACCTTCCCGGCAGAGCAGTATCCCCGGGGATTGAAGGGGCAGGATCATTACCACAACTGGGTCGATGCCATTTTTGAAGGCGGCAAAGCTGCCTCCGACTTTGCGCACGGTGGCCCGCTGACAGAGACTGTCCTGGTGGGTGCGATGGCGGATCGCGTTGCTGGTGATTGGCTGGAATGGGACAGGGAGAAACTGGCCTTTACCAACAGCGATGCTGCCAACAGCTTGGTTCGCCGCGACTATCGTGAGGGCTGGAAGATTCCAGGACTGGGCTGAGCTCGGCGAAAGGTTGGGGGACTGGGGAACGTGCTGTACGTCCTGATGCCCTTCCGTCTCCTCTTCTTTCTGGTCGCTTCTCAAGCTATTGCGGTTGAGCCTCTTGCTGCGTTTAAGGCGGCGGAGGCCCATCAAGGGGTTGCTGTGGATGAGGCGCACTTTTACGCCATCACGAACCACGCCATTGGCAAGTATCGCAAGGACACGGGTGAGCGCGTGGCTGGTTGGGAGGGAGGCGAGGACGGACGTATCAAGCACTTAAACGCAGGCGTCGTGATCGATGGGGCGCTCTATTGCGCCCATTCCAATTTTCCAGCAGTGCCGGAGGCGAGTTCCGTTGAGATCTTTGATGTGGCCACCCTCCAGCCACGGAGGTCTCATGTGTTTGAGCAGCCTCCTGGATCTTTAACGTGGGTGGATCGGCATGGGGGTGCTTGGTATGCTTGCTTTGCGCACTACAAGAAGACCAGCGATCCTGCACTGTCGGTGGTCGTGAAATTTGACGAGCAATGGAAGGAGTTGGCGCGCTGGCAGTTCCCACCTGCCCTGATCCAGCGCTTTGCGGGCAATAGTAGTTCTGGAGGTGGGTTTGGCCCAGATGGGAGTCTCTATGTCACGGGTCACGACGCAGCAGAGCTGTACGCACTGGTGGTTCCGGAGGATGGCGGGGAATTGATCTGGAGCTCAACGATCCCTATCGCATCCGCTGGTCAGGCCTTTGCCTGGGATGCTGCGGACGAGGGGTTGCTCTATTCGATCCAGCGCAAGACCAAGGAGGTGTTGGTTTCGCGCGTAGATCGGGGCTGGGTGACGTTGTTTGACGGCAAGACTGTTGATGGCTGGGAGCAGAGTGGGAATTGGGTAATCGAAGACGGTGCCTTTTATCGCAAGGCGCGCGGCGGTCAGTTGACTTACACGGTCGCTCCAGTGCCGGATGATTTTGAAATTCAATTTGAATGGAAAGTGTCCGCAGGCTGCAACAGCGGGCTCTACTACCGGCCTGCGCAGTACGAGTATCAGGTGCTGGACAACATCGGCAGTCCTTATGGCGAAAATCCGCGACAGGCGGCTGCCTCGCTCTTCTTCTGCATGGCACCAAGCAGGGATGCGACCAGACCAGTGGGGGAGTGGAATGAAGGGCGCATCATGTGCAAGGGCACGGTCATCCAGCATTGGCTGAATGGGCAGAAGGTGATCGACTTTGACTACACCGATCCCAGATGGGGTAAGGAAATCGAGCTCCTGCGGATTCGCGGGGCTGATCTTTCCGCACGCGGCGGAAAGCTCTGGCTACAGGATCACGGTCAGGACGTTTGGTTCCGGAATCTCAAATGGCGTCTAATTGCGAGGGAGGAATCGCTGGCCCGTGCCGACTTCACACCCATGCCGGTGCCGGCGGCCGCCCTGGAAAAGGAAAACGACCGTGTCCGCAAAATGCTGGAAGCGAAGAAGGCGAAGTGAAATCTTCGGGGGGCTATTCGCGGCAGGTGGTGCCCTGATGCCAATCGCCTGCGATTTGAGTCAGGCGTGGAGTTGGAGGGAGCCCGAGCCTGCCTTGCTCGACGCTGGCGATGACTGTCTCTACGGTGACGGTGGCGATGATGTCCTCCCGCTGCCACATGCCAGAGTTTGGATTGTGCGGATTCACGCCCTGCCAAGCGAGGCCGATTTCGTCTGGAACTTTGCGACCGGCTTCGATGAGGAGTTCCTTCATGCCGCGGACCTGTGAAACGACGGCATCGACGCGATGGCGCTTCAACCAGCGTGCGGTGCGCTTGGCGGAGGTGGTGCCCAGGTCTGGCAGGAGACAGGGTGGTATTTCTGCTGTCCCTGGGTGGAGCAGATGAAATCGGTATTGGGCTGTGCTCAGGGCGTAGTTCAATGCGCGCTCAATCTGTAGAGTCGTGCAAATCCCAATGCGATGATAGCCCCGGCTGACGAGGTGCTGGAATACGCTGATGCAGTTCCCGATATCGTCTGCATCGACGCTGTCCAGCGCGTGAACGATCTGGCAAGAGCCGTTGTGCACGACAGCGTAGCGCTTCCAGTTCAGGTGCCAGTCAGGGAGATTGAATGCTTCTTTGAACTGCTGAATGACGACGCCGCGGATGCCCTGCGCCCGCAGTCGTCGGTCAATCCTTGCGGCATCTGCGGCGGTGCAGTTGGGAAAGCACTCCAGCTTGTATCCCAGCTCTTCGGCCCGCTGAGACGCCGGCTCCCAATAGAGTGTGTGCGCCTTTGCCTCCGCAGGGATCTGAATGTCGTGGTCGGTGATCCAGGCCAGCGTGCCCTGGAAGGTGCGCTCTTTGGTGGACCGTACGTGGCTCATCAGTTGCGCGAGTTTTGGATCGCGCCGATAGCCGAGGCTGTTGGCGGCCTTTACCACCTTGAGCCGAACGGACTCGGTGATGCGGGAGTCGCTCCGTAGTGCGCGGGACACGGTCGCGATTGAAACGCCGAGATGCGCGGCGAGGTCGCGCATGGTGCAAGGGGGTTGGCGTTTCATGGCACCTGGGGCGCGGTGATCACTGAGCGCTCTACTTTGCGGGACTGGCGGCCTTGATGCTGAAGTCGTCATAGTGGACGTCCACCGCATTGGTCGTCAGGCTGACGAGGCTCTTTGTATCGTGCAGGATTCCCTCGGAGCTGAAGCTGCCCACTGTCTTACCGTCGATCATGACGACAGCTTCATCCGCCTTGGTGCGGATCAGGAGAGTGTGCCAATCCTTCAGATCTACAGTCACGGGCAGCCTGACGGTTTTAGAGTCTAGGAACTTTTGCAGTTCTGGCGTCATGCCGCCTGGGGCGTTGCGCTTTGCGTAAATTTCGTTTTCAAATCCGCCCGTCTTTGCATCGGCAATCGTGACGTTGGATGGACTGACGGAAACACTGACGATGTGTCCAGCGTGGGAGCCCTTGTAATTGAAGTCATCAAACCAAACGTTGAAACTCTTGGCCTGATCGCTGATGAACTGGAACTTCACGGAGACCTCCATGTCTTTGCGACCTTCAAACTTGATGCTATCCACGGCGGAGTGGTCTGAGCCGTCTGGTGTGATCCCGACGAGAACGCCATCCTTCACAACGCTTCCGCTCTTGTAGTGACCCCAGCGCTCGCCGAATCCATCCTTGGAAAAATCGTCGGTGAAGATGACCTCGCGGTAATAGGCGGCCTCTGCGCCCTGCTTGCGAACCAGATCCCATTGGGTCAGCCATTCTTGGTCCTCTGGGGAGAGGTTCTCCATCGGGATCTCGAAGGGCTTTAGGTTGATGTTCACCTTCACCTTTCCGTCGATGACGTCGAGGATCTCCGCCTGGACTTTGCGTCCGCTTTGATCGGTGAGTTCGCGGAACTCCCGGGCGGACGCAGTGCCGACGAAAGTGAGTAGGGCGAGAAGAAGAGTGGGCAGTCTCATGCGCCGAAATGATACCCGAAGGTTAGATGGCGGCAATGGTTGGTTTTGCGCTTCGTGCTGCAAATGTTGTGCAACCGTTGCATGAATGGGCGTTCGTTGCGGTGGATGTCGGTTGTTTTTGACAGAGAGGTCGGGAGGTCAGAAGATCGTACGGATCCATCCATTGAATGTCCCGCCCTCATGCCGCCCATCCTCCCACTCCCCATCGCGCCCTGGCGTGGGCGGTGCTTTGGGGGCTGTCGGGCCTTTCGGTGCTGACGCTGGAGACCGTTTGGATGCGGCAGTTGGCAGCTGTGGCGGGGAATACGGCGCTGGCTGCGGCGGTGGTGATGGGGGCCTTTTTTATCGCTGCGGCGCTCGGGAATTTACTGGGGGCATGGATCATTCCGGGGTGTGCGAACCCTCTGCGGAGGTATGGGCAATTTGAAATTCTAACGGCGGTCGTCGCGCTGGCGAGTGCTTTGTTGCACCGCTTTGCGGCAGAAGACCTGGGGATGCTCTCGGCTGTGCTCCTCTTAGTCGGACCGGCATCCTTGTGTTCTGGCCTTGGTTTTTCTTGTCTGGGGGAGGCGTTCATTGGTCAGACTGGGCAGCGAACGTCCCGTGGTGGTCTCTTTTATGGGGCGAACCTTCTGGGGGCGGCGCTCGGCGTTTGTGCGGGTGGCGTTTGGCTGCCGTTTCACCTTGGCATGTGGGGCGCGTTCAAGGTTGCGGTCGCGATGCTGGGGGTGGGAGGTGCGCTAGCTTTGGCGGTGGCCAGATCGACGATGCTGACCCAAAAGACTACTCAGGCAGAGCATCCGGAGTCTGCTGCGCCAGCGGCTGTGGGTTGGCTGATTTTAGGAGCGTCTGGGCTCTTGTCATTGGCGGCGCAGGCTCTAGTCATCGTTTGGGTGCGCCAAATCATGGCGGGTTCGGTCTATGCCGTTTGCGGTGTGCTGGCGGTGTTTGTGGGCGGATTGGGGGTGGGCGCTTTGGGAGCGGCTGCTTTGCGGAGAAGGGGATGGGCGGCGGCGGACTTGCTGCGAAAGTCTGCTGCAATGGGGGCAGTTTTTCTTTTCCTCATTCCCGGCGTTAGCGAGGACTTTTGTGGCATGGAAATGCCGCTGACGGCGGCTACGCCAACAGGGATGTTGCTACAGACGATCTGGCGATGTGGGCTCCTGCTGCCGCTGGCGGTGGTCCTTGGTGGCATCTTTCCGACGGGATGGGAATTGGTGCAGCAGAGGTCTGCCTGCCATAGTCGTGTTTTGGGGACGGCGTTGGCGGTGAACAAGATCGCAGCAGGCCTTGGGGCCGTTGGTGCGATGTTTTGGCTGATGCCGACCTTTGGGCTGGCGCGCAGCACTCAGGCGATTGGATGGGCCTATCTCGTCCTTGCGTTGCTGCCGGTGGTTTTTATTGGGCGGAGAGATGCGCAAACGCTGATCGCTGTCATGCTTGCTTGTGGCATCGGAGTCCACTTTTCATGGCCTCAGTCAAAGGTTCTGGGGCTCACGGAAAAGGAGGTTTTGATCGAAGCTCAAACCAGCGTCTATGGTCCTGTGGCCGTGGTGGAGGACCGCGATACTGCATCACGACACATCCTGCTAAATACGCGGCAGAGGTTGAGCGGGACAGGGAGTGCCCTGTCATCGCAGCGGCATCAGAGTTGGGTTCCGCTGTTGCTCTGTCGGCAGCCTGATCGGGTGCTGACGATTGGCATGGCGGCTGGGATCTCCGCCGCTGCGGCGCTGGATGCGCCGATCAAACAGTTGCAGTCCGTGGAGTTGGTTCCGGAGGTGGTCGATGCGGCGAGGAGGCAGTTTAGTGCTTGGAATGCGCCCCTCTTTGCGGACCCCCGATCAGAAGTGATCGTGGATGATGGTCGTCGGGTCTTGGATCGGCGGGGTGGCGGTGGGTGGGATGTGATCATTTGCGATCTGTTCTTTCCTGCTGAGGAAAGCAGTGCGTTGCTCTACTCGCAGGAGTTCTTCCAAAGGTGCCGGCGCAGGTTAAGTGCGCGCGGCATCGTCTGTCTTTGGCTGCCGTGCTATCAGCACACGCCGGAGACTGCGGGAATGATTGCCCACACCTTTGCGGAGACCTTTCCGAATGCGATCATGGTGCGTGCGGGCTTTGACCCGGTGTCTCCGGTGGTTGGCCTCATTGGATCGTCCTCTCCAATGGAAATTTCACGGCAGTTTCTGGCTGACCAACTCGCAGCCCCATGGGCAAAAAAGGTGGCAGAGCAATCGGTGTTCTTTCGGTCGCCCGATCATGCACTCCTGCTGCTGATTTGTGGGTTGCGGTCCGCCCGTCCGTCGTTCAGTTCCTATCCTCTGATCACGGATGACCACCCTCTGCTGGCTTGGCTGGGGCCCCGCGAGCCGAATGGCAGAGAGCGTTTGCATGGGTTCCCGTTCTTGGACTGGATCGGCAAACGTGCCCTCGGTGGCGAGTTCCCTTCCCTTCTGCCAGGGGATTTGGATCAGTCAGAGGTCCTGGGTGCAATCCGAGCAGGCAACTTCTACTTCGCCGCCAGCGCTGCTGCGCGATCCTTGCCGGGCGATCCCCGCCCGCCGAGTGTGCGGAGGCGGCAGGTGGATGACTACCTCCGACGTGCCCGCGAGCTTTGGCCTGCGGCTGTGCTTCCTGCTGATCCTGCGATGTGGTGAGCGCCAATTGCGCAGATAGTTGTCGTCGCAGTCTGTGCAACGGTTGCATAAAAATTGACTCCCCATCAATGCCGAATGAGGGCAAAATCTGGGTTCCCGTTTGCTGCCAACCGCTATGCATCATTTGTCTCGATCCGTCTCCGTCGTTGTATTTTTGCTCCTTGCTGCCGGACTTCCCCTCCGTGCGGCGGTGACGCAGGACTTCGCCATTGATCTGAAGGCTACCGTCTCGGACACGGCACCCCACATCACATTGGGTTGGAACCAGCGTGTGCAGGCAAATATCACCGCGCAAAAGATCCATCGTCGTCTGAAGGGGGAGGTGACCTGGGTCAAATTGGCAGATTTGGCGACCACGGATACGAGTTATGTGGATAGCACTGCTCTGCCTGGGATCGAATACGAATACTGGATGCAACGGACGCTCTCGGGCCTGAGCCCCAACACTCCGATGGGTTACATCAGCGCCGGGGTGAAGGTGCCGGAGATTCATCAGCGCGGGAAGTTGCTGCTCTTGGTCGATGATACGATGGCGGCTCCGCTGGCTCCTGAGATTGACCAGTTGGAGGACGATCTGGCGGCTGATGGCTGGACCGTCCAGACCGTTTCGGTGCCGAGGAGCGGGACGGCGATCAGTACCAAGGCGCTGATCTCTGCCGCATATAACGGCGATCCGGGCAATGTGAAGCAGGTCTATGTCCTGGGCCATGTGCCGATCCCGCGATCTGGGAACTCCGCGCCAGACGGTCACGGCAACCATGGTGGTGCGTGGAGTGCCGACGGCTATTACGGCGAGATGGATGGCACATGGACAGACACGTCCGTCAACACCACGACTCCAGCTCGTGCTGAAAACGATAACATTCCCGGTGATGGCAAATTTGATCAGACCTCGTTTCCTAGCCCTGTTGAGCTGGGGGTGGGGCGTGTGGACATGTATCGCCTCGGGCGGGCACCCTCCGCGATCTCTGGCACGCCCGAAGTGGAGATCTCTCTGCTGCGTCGGTACCTCAATAAAGCCCACGAATACCGCCATAAGATCGAGCACTATGCCGCCATTCCCCGCAGAACGCTGATTCGTGATGGTTTTGGCCATGCCTTTAGCAGCGAACCGTTTGCGGTCACGGCGTGGGCCGGTGCGTACAGTTTTGTGGGGCATCCGCCTGGATCGCCAATTGATGCGGCACCGACGTATCAATGGTTCAGCCCTTCCTACGCGGGTGGGCAGGATTACCTCTGGGGGCACGGTTGTGGCGGCGGGAGTTACGAGTCGGCCAGCAGCTTTGGGAATTCGACCGACATCGGGCACCAAACCAGCCGCGTGGTCTTCACCAGCCTGTTTGGTTCGTATCACGGCGACTGGGATGCGGACAATAACCTGATGCGCTCCATGCTGGCGGGAAATCCAGATGGGGACTCCCTGGGCCTTTGCTGCTTTTGGCAGGGACGACCGAACTACTTTGTCCATCATCTCGGCATGGGCGAAACATTGGGCTACATGGCTCGTGAGTCCATGAACGCGGGCGTGACAGGAGGTGGCGGCTACACGCCGGGTGGGTCTTCCTTTCGCGGTACGCATGTCGGTCTGTTGGGGGATCCTGCACTGCGGGTGCATCAGGTGGAGCCGCCACGCCGGTTGACAGCCAGCAGTTCATCGGGGCAGGTGGTGCTCAACTGGGCTGCCTCGACTGAGACTGGGCTACAAGGATATCACGTCTATCGTGCGCCAACATCCGCAGGGCCTTTCACGAAGCTGACCGTATCACCCCAGGCAGGCACCACTTACACCGATAGCACCGTGACGGAGGGGATCAGCTACAGCTATCTCGTCCGCACCCTGAAGTTAGAGGATTTGCCGAGCGGTTCGTATTACAACCTCAGCGTCGGTTCTGGTGTGACGATCACCGCTAGCAGCGCGGGTAGTGCGCCACCGATGAATCCCTCTGAACTTGTGATCGTCTCCCAGGCAAGTTCTACCCATGCGCAATTGGCTTGGCTGGATAATGCCACTGACGAAACAGGCTATCGGATCGAGCGTAAAGTGAACGCCGCTGGGGCCTGGAGCACGCTGACGACGCTGGCACCGAATACGACCAGCTATACGGACAACGGCCCGTTTACCCATCTGAGCACCTACTTTTACCGCGTCATCGCCACCAATGCCGCAGGGGATTCTCTGGCCTCGAATGTCGATTCCTTTGAGGCCAGTGCTGGTTTCATCGAGTTGACGGAACGCGTCGCAATCATCGCCAAGTCCGCTGGAACCGTGGTGGTAGAGGCCAAACGCTTTGGTGGTGGAACTGGCGCGGTGACGATCAATTATGCTACGTCGAACTCTAGTGCCACGGCGGGTATCCATTACACAAGTAAGAGTGGCAGCCTCAGTTGGGCCGATGGCGAGACGGGCACAAAAGCGATCAGCATCAACATCACTGACACGCCGACACCGCAGCAAGGGCGGCAATTTTTCGTAACACTCAGCAGCCCTGGCAATGGGGCACGTCTCGGCGTGTTCAATCGGGTCTCCGTGTTGATTGAGGATCCATCGGGCACGCTCGATCCCGCTTGGCAGCAGACGTTCTTTGGCACCGCGCCGAGCTATCCCTATGGGACGACGCCCTACAGTTCGGCGGCAACAAATGCGGAGGGATTCATTGGCTCCACGATGATCGGCGGTAGTCTGGCCAGTGGTGGCACCACCGATACGGGGCGCTTTGTCTATCAACAGCGCGCAGGGGATGGCACGATGACTGCCTACATCCGCACGACCAATCCGTCGAACTCCAGTGCACGCATGGCGCTCATGATTCGGGCGACGGCGACGAGTAACTCCAAGATGGTTGGCATCGCGGCTTCGTCCTCCACCGGTACGACGGGTTATGGCACCAAGCTCGTCTATCGAACGAGCACGGCAATGGTCGAGACACCGGGCACGAGCAATGAGCTGGTTACGCCGTGTTGGGTGCGCCTGACCAGGCTCGGGGACAATTTTGTGGCGGAGCGCTCAGCGGATGGCTCGACGTGGACGAATGTTTCTCAAACGACCGTTGCAGGCATCCCACAGACGGCGTCGTGGGGACTCTTTAGCATGGCGGGTGGGTTAGCACTTTCTTCGGACTACAGCGCGAACTTTCAGCTCAGCGCGTTTGAAAGCGTTAGCTTTGGCAGCATACCGGCACCCGACCAGCCCGATGGTGTCACCGCGACAGCGGTGACGAATACCAGCGTCACTCTGCAGTGGAATACCAAACCCTACAGCGCCACCTATCTCATCCAGCGGCGCGCAGAGGGGGAGGCATTTACCACTATCGCCATGGTGGTTGCAAATGCGGCCGCAGCTACGCAAAGTCAGTCAACCACCGTCAGCGGGGATACGGCGTATCAATATCGTGTCATCGCGCTGAATTCAACGGGGCAGAGCGCGCCTTCGGCAATCGTGGATGTCGTCACACCTCCTGGCGATGTCGAGATCCTGCGCGAGGCGGAGGCGGATGCGACGGTGTTTTTTGCCGACCAAACGACGAATTTTGGGTCGAGCGACATCGTCACGGTCGGTGGGCTCGATCCCGTGGATTTTGATCTTAGCACCAGTGCCAAGACCTACATGCGCTTCAACATGGCGGGGCTGCCGCCTGGGCTGAAGTCGGCCCAATTGCGCCTCAGCCACGTCGCGAATCGCTACCTGCCAGAGGCCAGTTATTACTACATGGTGACTTACGCGCTCTCCGACGATGCGTCGGATTTGTGGAATGAAGCGACCATCAACTGGAACAATGCACCGCAGAACAATACCTCGACGGAGTCCTTGCTGGCTCCGGTTGCAAGCCTCGGGTTCGGCTATCTACCGTCCTTTCCGGCGGTGGGGGCTCAGTCAAGCTTCACTCTCACTGCGACCGCGCTCCAGACGGCGATCGGGGCCAACAGTCTCTTGACCTTAGTCGCGCTGGAAGAGTATGAGACCGCGCAGGCGGACTGGGCCTCAAGAGAACACGCTAGCTACGCTGCGCCCACTCTGCGTCTGGTCTTCACGAATCCGCTGCCCCGTCGGCCCGGGTTCCTGACCGTTACACCGGGTAGCGGTAGTAGCATGGAGCTGACCTGGACCGATGGAGCGGCCAACGAGACTGGCTTTCAAATCGAACGCCGCGCTGCGAATGGTGAATGGACGCTGATCGTCACCATGGCATCCGATGCCACCACCTTCACAGATACTACCGCGCTGGCAGGCGTGATTTACGAATACCGCGTCCGATCCATCAGCAGTGAGGGAGAGTCCACCTGGGCTGTGTCCGCGACGGCGCAGCGTACCTCTGCAGCGATCATCACCGATGCAGTGTCGTCTTCGAATGGACTCACCGTCTTTGCTGCTGGCGCACCTCCCGACAATAGCTATGTGCCGACCAGCGTGCAGTACTATCCCGACGCGCAGAACTTCGTCACTGCCACCACACTCAGCACCTCGGCGGTGCGAAACAATGCCAATACCTGGCGCGGTTTCAAATTCACCACCGGCAGCAATCCTGTGATCATCCGCGAGCTCGCCCGCTGGGTGTTGTCTGGCAATACGCAGCAGCATACGGTGCGCATTGTCGATGCCGCCACCTCCCAGACCGTGCCTGGTGCCACTACAGTGGTCGATACGGCAGGGGCGACGGTCGGTTACAAGTATGCCCAGCTCGCGGCACCCATCACCCTTGCTGCAGGCACCTCCTATTACCTCGTTAGCCAGGAGTTTAATCTGGGCGACACTTGGTATGAGGGAAATTGCTCCATTACCTACAACGCCAACATCGCTACCGTGGATCAGTCGGTCTGGTCGGACAGTTCAGGGACTGTGTTCACCTTGAATAACAGTGCCAATAACACCTACATCCCTGTCGCTTTTCGTTACTCTGAAGGACCGCAGCCATTTGCGACAGGACACAATATGTCCACTCTGCGCAATGATCTCACGGCCTGGTTGGGCATGCAGATTCAGGTCGGTCCCACACCGATGATCGTGACGCATCTCGGGCGCTGGGTGGTGGCGGGCAATACGGGCAATCACCCGATGCGCATCGTGAGCTCCAGTGGGTCGTTGCTTGGCGCGGTCTATGTCCCGACCTCTGGTGCGCCTGCCGGACAGTTTGCATACACCGCGCTGGCGACACCTGTCACGCTCTCTGCTGGTGCCACCTATTACGTGCTCAGCCGGGAGATCGCTGGCGGCGATTATTGGTATGACTTTACGACCCTAGCCAACGGTAGCGCCAGCGGTTACCAGCAGTGGCTCTTGGCCAATGATCTTCCCATGGATGAAAGTGGCCTCGGGAGTGCGACCGCTGATCCCGCCGATGACGGTCTATCCAATCTCGTCAAATATGCCCTCGGCCTCAGCCCGTCCACGGCGGGCAACGGCGGACGTCTCGGCTTTGGTTCAGCAGCAGACAGTGGCAGCGATTACCTGACCTTCACTTACACCCGGCCCGAGCCAGCCCCGTCTGGGATCACGTATAATGTTGAGGCCTGCCCCGACTTGAATCCAGATCATTGGACGACCGCCGGTCTCGTCGAGCATAGCAGCGTCGTGAATGGAAACACCCGGACCATTACCATTCGCGATACGACCTCACCCATGGCTGGCGGCAACCGGCGTTTCATGCGACTGAAGGTTAGCCAATAACACTGCGCGGGCAGCAAACTGCGTTTGTTTTGGCCTGGACGTGCGCCCTGCCAATTCAATCGCGGTAGGACTTCGGCTCGACCTTTGCAACCAATCGAAAGACGGTGACCGCCATCAGAACGAGCGCCACATACCAGACCCACTCAGGCACTGGCGCTAGGTCTGGTAGGCGCTTTTTGCCCAAGTCGGCGACCGGTAGCACCTTGGCTGCGATCCAGTCATAGCTCAGCGCATACCCGATGCCTCCCACAATCATCCCCGCTAGTCCCACGAGTGCATCAACCCTGCCCGTCGCGACTGCGGCGACGCCAGTTCCGGGGCAGTATCCGTAAATAGCCATGCCAATGCCAAAGAGACCTGCGCCGATGATCACCGCCAGCATGTTGGCGGGTTTGATGTGGAGGTTGGCGAGCTCTTGCCCTTGAAGGATGAATACACCCACACCGCCGACGACGATGGCGGTAAACATCACCTTCAGCACTGTGAAATCACGGAACTGAAACTGTCGCACGATCACATTAAAATCGGTGACGCCACCGCGATGCAGCAGCACGCCAAACACAATTCCAAAGAGTAAACCCGCCCACAGCAGGGTATCGCCAGAAAAGAATGCAAGAATCGGAGTCATAACAGATCAATGGGTGGAGGTGGAGCGATAGAGCAGGCGGGTGGTTAGGACCCCTGTGATAAACATTACGACGAAGAAGGTCCAGCCGCTGACGGCCAGTTGCATGGTGCCGCTGATGCCGTGCCCGCTGGTGCAGCCGTCCGCGAGTCGGGCTCCATACAGCAGCACTGCGCCGCCGATGAAGGCTGCGATCATCCGCTTCGTGACGGACTTGCCGACTTGGTTTCGCCAAACTTCTGGGACGAACTCAAGGCGGAAGCTCTTGCTGACGAGCGCGCTGAGCAAGGCTCCAAGAAAGGTGCCTGCCACAAAGAGTGCGCCATAGTCCCACTTGGGGATCGCCTTCTTGCTCCAATAGGCATTGGATGCCACGGCGTCGGCGCCCAGCATGGGGATGGCGCAGGCACCGGAGGCCTGCGCAACGCCTGTGGACATGCCGATGGGCTTGTCTGCCAAAGAAAAGGTGACGATGCTTAGTGCCCCGATAAGGGCACCGACGAGATAGGGATTCCAACGGTATCGATTCATAGAGTGGGTGGCTTATTCAAACTTGATGTACGCATAGCCCTGGAGTTGTAAGTCGATCAATCGCGGGTAAGCCCCAACGACCAACTTCACTCCGGGCATTAGCTCAGAAGGATTCACGCCTTTGGACTGCATGGTGTTTTCGCAAAGCTCCACCTGCACACCGCGCTGGATCAGTTCCGCTAGGATCGCCGCATTGGGATTCGCCGCCTCGCTGCCCAGTCGCTGGCGCGCTGCGTCATTGACCACTGCGGCGATGCCGGTGCCGTGATAGACCAAATGAAGATGCACCTGGCTGGCATCGATCCCTTGGGTCTTGTAGGTGTTGATGAGCTTGCGTGCGTAGAACAGCCCTTTGTTCACCCCTTCATGGGTTAGATCGTCGGTGACTTGATAGACGATCCGCAGATTTTCCCGCACCTGAATGGGGATGACTTCAGGTTCTGCGGCAGCAAGGGTGAGGGCGGAGAAAGCGGCGATGAGCAGGGCAGGGAAGAGATGTCTCATGAATCGATCCATTGGTAATACTATATGATTGTATGGTTATGAATAGAAGGTAGTTAACGAGGGCCTTTGCGGACTCTTTCGCGGAATTCCAGTTTCCTTCTTCACTCATCGATCATCCGCAATCGTCCGCTCATCCAAAACAACACCTCTAGAATGAACGTACCGTCTTGTCTAATGCTCCGCCTTCTTCTCCTTCTCGCATTCGTTTCGGCATCTCAGGCCGCCAGCATTGAGCGAATCTGGCTCACCCACGCCTGTAACGATACCACCCGGATCACCATTAATTGGGAGACCGCCACGCCGAGTCCTTCAAAAGTTGAATTTGGCGCAACGCCCGAACTGGGCAAAGAAGCTGCCAGTGAGGCAATGGTCACGCTGCATCACCTTGAGATCACACTTGATGCTTCTGCGCTGGTTCATCACTATCGCGTCCGCAGTGGTGAAGACGTTTCCTCGGTGCATTCCTTCAAGAGCTACAGTGGTGGTGAGTTGCGTGTCGTTGTCTTTGCAGATCGGGGCTACGCTCGTGATCGGGATCTCAACGCACTGCTACAGGACGACCCGCACCTTGTCCTGACCTGTGGCGACAATGTCGCCAACCTTCACGAAAAAGGCATCGAAGGCACCAAGGCCTTCAGCGCGCTGATTGACTCCGCGCCGGATCTCTTTCGCCGTACGCCCTTCATGCCGGTCCTGGGCAATCATGATCGCGAGATCACCCCGCGCGGTCCCAAACCACCGCCGCACCCCGTCTATGACGTTGAGGCGACCGCCTACCGGGAGTTTTTCCCACTGCCGGATGAGGGCTGGAAGTGGCGATTTGACCTCCCCGCCTTCGGGCTGTGCTTGCTCGCGCTCGACGCCAGCCACGTCAAAGACCAGGGCACCACTTGGCAGACCAACCATCCCGTGAATCGAGACTCCCCGCAGCATCAGTGGTATGCTCGCGAGGTTGCAAAAACGGAAGTGCCCTTTGTCATCACGCTCAACAACGAGCAAAACGCCCTCATGCGCGGCTACGATAAAGGAGCCTGGCCGCCCCTGTTCCGTAAATCCAGCGCCGTCATCACGGGTTACGGCTATTTTGGTGAGCGCGCGGAGGTCGATGGATTCCCCTATTTCAACACCTGTCTCAAAGGAGATGGCGACCTCTACAAAGATCCCAAGTCTGCGTTCGTCACCCGAGATGACAACTACCTCTTCCTAACGCTCACCAAAGACGCACCCACGATGAAAGTACAGTTCAAGAACCTCCGCAGCGAAGTCCTCGACACCCGCGAGATCCCCCGCCGTCCCATGCCATAGGCCGTGTCGAAGACACCTTGAGCGCCGAGTCTCGCCAGAATAGCTATCCGTTTTCCGCCGTATGTTCTCCTGCATGAGGTTCCTCGCACTCTCCTTTCTCTTGGTCGCCAGTTCTGCAGTCTTGGCTTTGGATGAGGTTTTACTGACTCTTCGTGAAAGTGGCGGAGGCGAGCTTCCGTCATCTGCGAATCTGGGAAGCTTTGCCAAATCCAGAGTGGGCGGCAGACAAGGCCAAATTCACGGCGACTGCGAAGCCATGAACGTCGCAACCACGAGCACCGGCGAGCATCGCTACACCGGTTGGATCGATCAACAGCGTAGCGAGGTTGTGAACCTCATCACGTGTTGATCAAGGCGCTTTCGAGACAAACCTACCAATCTATGCCAGCTTAATCATCATGCCAAAACCCCTCTTTACCCGCAGAAACTTCCTCCATTCCGCGCTTGCTGGTGGAGCGGCCAGTCAGACGAGCCTCAATGCTGCCACCCAGGGTGATGGGTCACATTTTGATGAGCCAGGGCAGAAACTGGAACTCAACGATGATGCGGATGTGATCGTCTGCGGTGCGGGACCTGCGGGGATTGCTGCGGCTTTGACGGCTGCTCGCGCGGGAGCAAAGACGCGGTTGTTTGAGGTGCATGGATGTTTGGGGGGCGTGTGGACGGCGGGTTTACTGACGTATATTTTTGACTTCGATAAACCAGGGCTGACGCGTGAATTGACGAGGAGGCTCGATCAGCGTGAGGCGCGGCGCAGCAAGAATCCGAGCCGCTTTGTGTATGAGCCGGAGGAGATGAAGGTGCTGTTGGAGGAGATGTGCGTGGAAGCTGGGGTAAAGATCCAACTGCACACCCGAGTCGCCGCGGCCTTTCGTGAAGAGGGGCGGTTGCGCACGATTGTGACGGAGTCAAAAGCGGGGCGTCAGGCCTGGCGTGCGTCTGTTTTCATTGATGCAACGGGCGATGGAGATCTCGGGGCGCAGGCGGGATGCGCGTGGGAAGTGGGGCAGGCAAAGGATTGCCCCTGCCAACCCATGACGATGAATGCGGTGGCAGTGGTGCGCGATGCGAAGGAGATCGCGCAGTTCACGTCGTTCAATGGCACGGATGCGTTCACTGGGCCGGGCGGGCATTTGACCTGCGTCGAGGCCTTTAAGGCGGAGTTGAAGCGCGCGGGTGTCGAGGCCTCCTACGGGCATCCGACCATCTTCCCGGTGCGCGAGGATTTGGTGATGCTGATGCTGAATCACGAATACGGAATCAAGCCCTGGGATGCCGCTGAAATCAGTGAAGCGACGATGCGGTCCCGTGCAGAGGTCTTCCGCATCGTGCGGGCATTACGGAAGTTGGGCGGTCCTTGGGAAGGCTTGCAAATTGCCGCCACGGCGGAGCAGATCGGGGTGCGCGATGGGCGGCGTATTGCGGGTCGCTATACGGTGACGCGGCAGGACTTGATCGATGGGGCTCGCCAGCCTGATGGTGTCGCGCGGGTGACCTTTGGGGTCGATATTCATGCGGATTCGAAGAAGACGAACTCCACGAAGCCCATCGATCACGGTGACCTGAAGATGAAGCCTTATGACATTCCGCTGCGCGCGTTGATTGCCAAGGATGTGGATGGTCTCATGATGGCGGGCCGTTGTATCAGCGGCGACTTTATCTCCCACGCCAGCTATCGGGTGACGGGGAATGCCGTCGCGATGGGCGAGGCCGCAGGGGCGGTGGCAGCCATCGCCGCCTCAAGCAAACGCCTGCCGCACGAGGTGGACTGGAGCGAGGGGGCTGCGTTGCTGAAGAAGCTGGCCCAACCTGCATGAGAAAGACCTAATGCAAGAGATCGAAGGACCTTTTGAGCGAAGGGGTGGCGACGCGGTGCGTAGGTATGGGATGCGTTTTCTCGCCATCGCTTTTGTTTGTGCCGCTGCTTGTGCTCCTGTGTGTGCTCAGTCCGTCATCATGCCCCCAGGTATCGTTGGTGATGGCAAGGCGGATGACACGACGGCAATCCAGAAGCTCGTGGACGGTGGTTTGGGCGCGATTCGATTGCCGCGTGGCACCTATCGGCTCACGAAGTCAGTCGTGATCGATCTCGATAAGACCGGGTTCACCTCCATCTGCGGTGATGGTGTGGCGCGTTTCGTGATGGCGGGCAGTGGGCCAGCGCTGCATTTCATCGGCGCGCATGGCGGCACGGCTGATCCGACCAGTGTGAAGACGGAGATCTGGGAAAGGCAGCGCATGCCTATGGTGGACGGCATCGAGATCGTCGGTGCGCATGCTGAGGCAGATGGCATTGAGGCCACGGGCACGATGAAGCTGACGATTACCCGAACGCTGGTGCGCCTCGCGCGGCATGGCATTCACCTGACCACGCGCAATCGCAACGTGATCATCAGCGATTGCCATCTCTACAACAACACGGGAGCCGGTGTCTTTTATGACAATGTGGATCTGCATCAGTCGAACATCACGGGTTGCCATATCAGCTACAATGCGGGCGGGGGCGTCGTCTCGCGCGGTGGCGGGGTGCGGAATCTACAGATCAACGGCTGTGATATCGAAGGCAACATGGCACCGGATGCTGCCCCTTCTGCGAATGTGCTGATCGATTCAACCGGCGGACTGGCGGGCTCTACGGCTGAGGTCACGATTGTCGGCTGCACGCTCCAGCATAACAGTAAGTCACCTGGCTCGACGAACATCCTTTTCATGGGCAAAGGCGAGGAGCGCTTCGCCTCGCCCGAGGGTGATCCTGTGAAGTGGGGGCATCTGACCATCGCGAACAACGTCATCAGCGATGTGATGACCAATATTCATCTTCAGAATGCGCGGAATGTCACCCTCACAGGCAACTCCATTGCGCTGGGGTTTGAGCATGACCTCGTCGTCGAGGGCTGCACTGCGGTGACGGTCACGGGCAATGTCTTTGATCGTAACCCGCGTTACGCCCGCAGCGAGGCCGCCAAGGCCAACAGCGGCATTGTCATTCGTGGTTCGCAGGATATCGTTCTTAGCGGGAATCAGATCAACGGTGTGCTGCGCCAGCCTGCGGCACTGCAAATTCTTGATTGCACCGATATCAATGTCTCAGGATGCACGATTGTCGATAGCGACGGCCCAGGTCTGCTGCTCAAAAACGTGCGTGACAGTTTGATCACAGGCTGCCTGATTCGGGATCGTCGTCCCGACCGCCAGCCTGCGCCGTCGATTCGCAACGAAGGTGGCAGCGACCTTGAGTTTAGCGGCAATAGGCTGTCCCATGGCACCGAAACGGTTCCCTAATGGTCTGAATAAAGACGCCAGAGTGGTTCGCAGATCGAATGACGAAGAGGCAGGTCTGACGGGGTGTGACCGTAGATTGATGTGCCAGCTCCGTTGGCGAGGGTAGGGCTGTTGGTCCTCCAACAGCCTGCGAATGAATGGGTGAAAGTGATGCGAAGAGGCGGGCGCTGCTGGCTCGCAGCCTTCGCCGGAGCTTTCCCTGCTCATTCACCAGCGCTCAAGGGACTGGGCGCCCTAGTGCGCTGTGAAGCGTCACGATCCTCCGAGGTGGAAGACCTCGGCCATCTGGAACCGTGTTCTGGGTGAGAACTTGAAGTAACTGCGTCGCCGTGAGGCGGGGTGGAGAGCAACGAATA